>ERZ772882.1279-NODE-1279-length-27701-cov-6.715366_pt1 | contig 27701 bp, 24 predicted proteins | sample MGYA00580576_ERZ772882 | MGnify/ENA primary metagenome ERZ772882 (study PRJEB29015, sample SAMEA2737658) | human gut metagenome | biome: human gut; feature: human-associated habitat; material: faeces | place: China | collected 2012 ... | reverse complement strand
GGGCGGCGTAGGAATGCAGCTGATCCTTGGAGTCCGAACTGACCCGGCAGTAGGCCGCCACCCGCAGATGTTCCGCTTCCCGCGTCTGCGGCGCGATGATTTTTACCTGTGCCATGTTTTTCACTTCCCTGTATCTTTTTTGTCAACACACAAGCTACCACACGACCCGCAGAATATCCAGCACTATTCCCAAACAGTCTGCGGGGAATATTTCTCTCTGGCCAGCCTTTTGGCATAGACCAGCTCTTCCGCGCTCAGCAGGCCGATTTCCGCCAGATGCTCCAGCATCCTGACTGCCAGCCGATACTGCAATTCTTTCTTTGCATCGATCATCTTTCCACCTCAAAATAGCTCTCCGGCTTTTTCTCCCGCAGGAACTTTGTCACTTCCCGCAGACTGCCAGTCCTCCGCATTTCCGGCAATGCCTCCCTCACAGCCTGGGCGTATCTGCGCCCACGGCAGGCCCGTTCATCCAAAATGGCGATGACACAGGTATCGCTTTCCGTGCGGATGGCTCGTCCAAAGCCCTGGCGCAGCTTGATCTGCATCTCCGGTACAGCTGCCTCACGGATGAATGCGCGAAGGGAAGAATACTTCTCCAATTCCCGCTCCTTCCGGGCATCCGGATAGGCGAAAGGCAGGCGTGGGATCACCAGCAGGGATACGCAGTCACCGGGGAAATCAAAGCCCTCCCATGCCGCGCCGGTGGCCAGCAACACCGATCCCGGCGTGTGCCGGAACTGTTCAATGATGTGGGGCGCGTTGCGGCCCAGCGTCAGCAGTGGGAATGGAAGGGATGCCTCCCGCAGCCGCTCCTTCACAGCCGACATGGCTGCGTAGGACGTAAAGAGCACCAGCGCGTGACCGGAAGCTGCGTTAATGAGTCCGACGAGCTCGGCAGTCAACTCATCAAAGTACACATCCGTGTTCTCCGCCCTCTGGCGGGGCGGGATTTGCGGAAGGTAGAGCAGGCAGTTGTTCCGGTAGTCAAAGGGGGATGGAGAAACGGATTCCATGACACGGTGTCCCTTCTCCAATCCCGCCTGTGTTTTGAAACGGCGAAAATCGCTGCCCACCGCCATGGTGCCGGAGGTCAGAACAAACGCCTGATCCGGCTGCCACAGGATCTTTTTCATTCGCTGCGTGATATCACCGGCCGCGGCGCACAGCATGGCGCCGCCTGTACTGACATCTTCGGCAGTGTAAAAAATCATATCTGTCTGGGGACTGGTGAACAGCCTGACCGCGTCCAGCACCGTATTCAGCTGGCAGCTTCCCAGCGGGGAGAGCAGGCTGCCGATCTGCCGCTGGATGATGGGCAGTGTGCGGGATGGCGCAGTCAGCAATCGCAAACAGGCTTCCACCGGCTCCGCTTCCTCTCTGGACTGTGCCAGCTTGCGTAGCAGAGGGCCGGTACTGTCCTCCAGCATTTCTGCCGCCAGTAAGTACCGTTCCTCTTTCAGCTGAAGGATAAGGTTTCGTATCTCTTCGGCCGCCAACGTCACACCCAGCATCTGCTGTGCGGTTTCTGGGAGCTTATGGGCTTCATCCACGATGATGATGCCGTGCTCCGGGAAGATGGGGCGTTTTCCCTCGCTGTGGTGGATGGCGTCTGCCACCAGCAGATTATGATTGCAGATTTGAAACAGGAATTGACCTTTGTCACAGGTCTTGAGAAACCGCTGATAGCGGCAGTCCTTCTGCTTGCAGTCGCAGACCTGCGGTACGCAGACACGCTCCCGGTCATAGCCGCTGAGATGGGAAACGCCGTCCATGTCCAGCGTTTCCTTAAGAGTCCGAAGCGCTGCCAGCGCTTCCGGATTTTTCTTTGCAGGATATACCTGACGCAGCCGCCTGTCCAATCGCTCGTCGCATACATAATGGCTTTTGCCTTTGCGGATGACCGCTTTCAGTGGCTTGGTAAGAATCCCGTCCGCCATTAGGACACAGGACAGCAGCGGCAGATACTCCGTCAGCACCGCGTTTTGCAGCGCGATACTGGAAGTGGAAATGATGATGGGGCGGGCGATCTGCCCTGTTGGAAAAGCCGACGCTGCCGTGGCAGCCGCCAGATAGGCGTAGGTCTTGCCGATGCCCGTCCCGGCATCGCACAGGGCGATCCTCCCGTCCTGCATGGCGTCCAGCATCCGGTGGCTCAATTGGATCTGCTCCGGGCGCTGTGCCATACCGTGGGCGGGAAGAAGGTCCTGAAAAATATGGTCGATCAGTTTATGGGCTTTCAGCCTGTTATCGTTGGTATTCATCCGATAATTTCCTCTTTTCTGTCATGCTTTGTTTTCGTTTCCACCGTATTTGCAGCGCGCGCCCCAGTGGGAAAAGGGAACAATACGGACAAGGTCCGGCAAGACCTTCACGGGCGTATTTCCAGGATCTCTACTGCTTTCAATCCCGGAGCAGCCCAGCCTCTTCATGCTGGCCAGTGCATTGTGTCTCATTATCTGCCCGGACAGCGTCTCTGCGGGCGGCGCTGCCAACGCCGCCCCTGCACAGGTAAAATCGCTCGCCGCGGGAAGCTGCAAGGCTTCCCGTGGGTCGTGGCGCGCACTGCGCGGATCGCTCTTCTGTCCGGGTGGTTATCCGTATTGCTGGTATGCAATTTTCAAGGAACAGCGAGGGGCGATTCGGAGCCCCTCACTGTCCTCCCGAAAATTGCGTTCGGTGAATACCCTTATTTCGAGGAATTTTCAAAAAACTTTTTGAGATCCCGCAGGATACGGTCTCTCCGCTTGATGACCGCCCGCTGGCTGACGCCCATTCTTTGGGCGTATTCCCGTGTAGACGCACCGTCGAAGAACAGGGCGTTGATGAGTTCCCGGTCATCATCCGTCAGTGACAGCAGCGCCAGCAAAAGGATCTGCTTCTGCTCTGCCAAATCCCGGAATTCCTCACGCTCCAGTGCCTCCGTTTCAGCACTGGGGGCCGTTTCTGCTCCGACATAGTCCGGCAAAAGCGCATCTTCCTCCATCTGCTCCAGAGAGAGCAGTTTTCCGGAGGACTGTTCTTCCATGATATAGCGCTCCCTGCGGTCTGCCTGGGAGTAGGCCAGATACACATCTTCCGGCACCTCTACATCCATGCCGTCTACAGTGATGATATTGGCGATGACTTCGCCAGCCTCGTTTCGAACGCGCCGGTAGTTGCGTTCTTCCTGCCATTTTTTCATTTTTCATGACTCCAATCTCAGATTTTTTTGAAATGTCTGAGATGGGGTCACGGATATTTAGCGATATAGGGTTGCCAGCGTCTGCGCATTGTGTGCCTTTCCGCTTTTCAGCCAAAGAAAGGCGCAAAAAAAGAGCCTTACACATAGCTGAAAAGCTACTTGTAAGGCTCCTAACTCAATGTTCCCATATTCGACGATGGGTGGCTGGTGCGCTTGACGAAGTCATATCAATTGGATTTTTAATTTATGCCTGAACATATCCCCTAAAGGGGATGGGCGTGTGGATCAGGGGGTGCGCATCCGGTGTCAGCACCGTGATGCCGATCTGTTCGCCGCACTTGGGGCATTTGGCGATCAGGTCAGGGTGTTCCGCTCTGTGCAGCGCAAACAGCCTGTACTGAGACTGCTCCGCACCGCTGGGGATATCCGCGATACGGCCCTTGCCGCACAGCGGACAGCGCAGGGAATTGGTTTTTGACATAGCGCCTCGCTTTCTCTGTTCTCTTTTTTGAGAACAGTATATGAAAATTTTTTACAGCAGGTTATGGTTCTCCAACCGAATGCGCATGGCCTGCTTGGATACCTGAAAGATACCTGCCATATCCGTCACCAGCTGTTGGTTCGTCCGTCCGGAGCGCAGCTGATAGAAGCAGCGCTTGACCTGCGGCAGCGGCAGCAGAAGGATAGAGCCCAGCAGGTTTGCCTGCACTTCCAATGTGTTGTCGCTCTCATCGCCGGAACGGAGCGCCGCGTTTTCGCCGGTCCCGCTGAACTGTTTCTTATGGAGCAGCCAGTGCCCCAGCTCATGGGCGCAGGTAAAGCGCAGCCGCCCGGTAGATGCTTCCTCTTCGCAGAGAGAGCAGTCGATGAGGATGGTGCCGCCCTTGACGGGAAGAAGGTCATAGCGGTGGTTTTCCCGGTCATAGATCGCTGTGAGACCGTCGTCAAAGATGGTCTCGCCCAAAACCCGCCCATTATTCCGCAGATACTGATACTCCAGCACCAGCCCCTGTGCCTCGATGATGTCCTCAATGGGAATGGCTGTGGGAGGGCCGTAATAAAGTCTGAGGTCATAGGCGGTGATCACATCGCGGGCGATCCGCTCCAGCGCCTGTTCGCGGTAATATGCTTTTTTCATGTGTCTATTTCACCGCCCTCTTTGGATTTCTTTGCGCGCTGGGTGATCCGGTCGATAAATTCCTGCCACTCCTGGTCTGTGGCATCTGCCTCCTTTGCCGTGCGGAGCGCAGCCCGGACGATCTCCCGATCCATGATGTAGTCCGGCAGGTCTGCGGATACCCGGTTATTCTGGGACTTGGCGGCAAGATCCAGCATCTGCTCGGTTTCCACCTTGCTCAGATGCAGTTCCTGCTCCAACCGTTCCAAATATGCGCGCGTCGGCGCCGGTCTGCGGTCGTTCTCAATGTTGCTCAGATAGACCGGCGACAAGTCCAGCTTTGCCGCCAGCGTGCGCAGGGACAATCCGATAGATTGCCGTTTCTCCCGAATGAAGCTGCCGAATGTCTGTTCCAAGTAACTCACCTCCTATCCGTGTTCTCTTCTCTGGAAACACTGTAGCCTCAGTATAGCAAACATTCGTTCGATTGGCAAGACGTGAAAAAGGTGGTGTTCCCCGCAGGGAACACCACCCAGAAATTATCTCAGCCACGCTGCCATATCCCGCATTTCCTCCAGCACTGCTGCTGGGCTGACGATGCGAATCTTACCGCTAAAGGTAAAGACCCAACTGAAGAACGGAGGACTTGGCGCGACCTCGACTGTGGCACGGAAATGCTGTTCATCTACAGTTTCCGTCCGCACATTTTCACCGAAGCGGTCGATGACGCTGCGCATGACCTCATTATCGCACAGCAGTTTCGCGGTACAGAGGTCGTCCGGATACATTCCAAACACCTTGCGGACATACTCCGCCGGATCAAAGTCCGGTGTCTGGACTGCCGCCTGTTCCAGCGGTTCGACTGCCGTCATGCGGTCCACCCGAAATTGTGCAATCTTTCCGTGCTTTTCCGACCAGCCTACGGCATAGTAGCAGTCCCGATTCCAGATCATGGCGTAGGGGCTGAACCGATACTTGTATCCATCATGCTTGAGTATCTTTTCCTTTTTAGGCGTGTACTCAAAATACTGGAAGGTGATTTGCTGTTTCTTCTGGACGGCGTTGTGGATGGTATCCACATTGTAGTAGATGCTCTCATTCTCCGGCTTCGGGGTACCGCCCATGTAAATGCGGCGGTTCAGCTGTTCCGCCTGCGCTGTGCTGGTGAGATGGCCCAGCTTCTTGATGAGGGCGGTGCTCTTTTTCTCCGTGATAAACCGGGAGGATTCCACCGCATCCACCAGCAGCTTCAGCTCCGGCAGTTCGAAAAGCCGCTGCCCAACAAAGTATTTGTTCTGGCTGCTTTTGACGCAGACGATATCCATCCCGGCGTTCTGCAGCAGTTCGATGTCAGTGTAAACACTCTTGCGTCCGGCCTGAATGCCGTGCTGTTGCCAGAATGCGAGAATGTCTGTGACCGAGACCGGATGCTGTTCATCTGTATGCTGATGTAGGTATTGCCGGAGAAGCAGCAGTGCCTGCTGTGATTCGTTCTTCATGTGGTGGCTCCTTTGCTCTCTTTCCCCAAATTTCAGTCTCGACAGCGGTAAGAGAATAGCGGTCGCATTATACGACCGCTGTTCTCATTGCTATGTCATTTGCTCAGATAGCTGCGGTGCAGGAAGGTTGCGATCTGAGCACGGGTGCAGATGGAGTTGGGGTCGAAACGACCATTGCCCACGCCGGCAGTGATGCCGTTCTCCACGGCCCAGGACACCGCCTGCGCGTAGTAAGCGTCAGCGGGGACGTCGGTAAAGTTCGCCGCACTGCCCGCCGCAGGCTGACCCATGGCGCGCCACAGCATGGTGACCATCTGGGCGCGGTTGATGGTGCCGTTGGGGTTCGTGCCGTCGGAAATGCCCTTGGCCTTGACCCAATTCTGGGCGCTCTCGAACCAGGTCGCGCCGCCGGTCAAGTCCACGTCGTTCAGGCGGGCGAGGATCGTCCACAGCTGGGCGCGGGTGGTGGAGGCGTTGGGCGCGTAGATCGTGGCGCTCATGCCGTTCACCAGCCCACGGGCGCTGACGAAGTCAATGGCGTCCTTGGCCCAGTGGCTCCGGGTGTCGATGAAATCCTTAGAATTATCAACGATTTTGACCGTCGCGCCGCCGTTGATGGTGAGCTGGATGCCGTCCTCGGTGGGCAGGGAGTTCTTGACGATCTCCTCGGTGCCGTCAGGATGGACGAGGACTGCCACCGTGCCGGGTTTCACGTTGGAAACAGGAATTTCCACCTTGGTGTCGCCGGAATTCTTGGGCAGCTCCACCTTGACGGTGGGGGCGGTGCTGGAATCACGGGCGGCCTTGACCTCCACGGGAGCCTTCACCGCCTCGCCGGACTTCTTCGCGTCCTCCACGGCCTTGGTGCTGACCTTCGTCTCCGCCTCGGTGTTGCCGTTCTTGTCGGTCTTGACGGTGCCGGTGGAGCCATCAGCGGCCTTGGTCTCGGTGACGGAGCTGCCGTTGGGATTGGTGGTGGTCTTAGTGACGGAGCCATCCTTCTTGGTCTCGGTCTGGATCTTGGTGCCGTCCTTCTTGGTCTCAGTCTGAACCTTGGTGCCGTCGGGCTTGGTGGTGGTCGTCGTATCGGTCTTGCCGCTGCCACCGCCGGAGCTGCTGGAGCCGCCGCCACCGCCACCGCCGGAGGAAGAACCGCCGCCGGAGCTGCTGGAGCCGCCGCCGGTAGAGCCGCCGGAGGACTGGGTCTGAATGGTCAGGGTACCTTTCTCAAGTTTGAGCGTGTAGTTGTCACCGTTGGTAGGCGTGACGACACCGGTAATCACAATGTCGTAGGAGCCAGGGTTGTTGGTGCTAACGGTAACATCCTGCCCATTCTTCTGATACTTCATCTTCAGGGTGCCGCCCAGCTGGTCATTGCCCACCAGACCGGTGACGGTGTAGTCCTTGTTCGGTTTAGGCTCGCCCAGGTCGGGAACAGCCTGACCCACGGTGATCTGCTTGTTAAGGGCAGTGACGGTGATGAGGGCCTTGTTGATGGTGACGGTGATGGTCGTCTGCGCCTCGGCGTACTTTGTGGTGTCGGTAGGCTTAAACACGATGGTGTAGATGCCGCTGTCAACCACGTTCTTGGGGGCGGCAGCGTCCTCTTTCCAAGACCAAGTGCCTGCCACCGTCTGACCGCTGAACGTTGCAGCACCATGGGCCTCGTCGGCGGAAACCTCCTTGCCGTCGTAGGGCTTGGTGATGTTCTTCACGTTCAGGGTGGGAACGTCCTTATCCGTCACGGTCAGCGTAACGGTGATATCGTAACCATTGTAGTTGGGAATATTGGTGACCTTGACCGGAACAGTCGCGGTCTGATCCGCCGTGGCACTGTTATTGAACTTGAATTTCAGCGTCTTGCCTTCAACAGTGGGATCGCCATCCAAAATTCTGTTGGTATCTGTCGCGGTTCCCAAGGAGAGCTTACCGCCCTCCACGATCAGGGCAGACAGATCCACCGTGCCGCTGGTGCCCTTCTTGGCAAAGCCGCTGGCGGTCTTGTCGCCGTAGTCGGCAAGTTTGATGTTTACAGTTGTTTCAAACGTGTTATTCTGCAAGGTGTAGTTCTTGGCCGCGTCGCCTTTGAGTTCCACGGTGACGTTGACGTCCTTGCTATCACCGGCGTTATCGTCATTCATCACGCCGGTGGCGGTGTAGTCGGTGTTCATCTGGAAGGGCGTCCCGCTCGGCACAACACCGCCGAAGGTCACAGAAGTGATCTTAACAGCCTTATCACCCTGCTTATACGCTCTGCTTTCGGCGGTCGCGCCGGTGATGGTCAGCGGGGCGGGGGTGATCTCCCAAGACACATTTGCGACGCCCGTGTAGTTGCCCTTGCCCTCAACCGCCACGGTGTAGAAGCCTACATTGGTCTCCTTCGTGTTGCCGGACAACGTGTAGTCCTGAGTTTCCTGCAACGCTTCTTCCTTGCCGCTCAGTCTCACGGAGCCGACCGCTACGATCTGCGCTTCGCCGGTGTACGGGAGTTTTAGGGTCGGTTTCTCCGCATCGCTACCGTTTTCCTTCAGTGTCACGGTCGCGCCGGCAATGGACTTGGGCTCGATGGTGAAATTCGCCGTGCCGGTGTGGATCATGATGGCAGCCTCATACTGCACCTTCACGGTGTAGTTGCCCGCGTTGGTGGGAACAGTTGTGCTGAAATCGCTGCTGCCCTGAGCGGCATAGGTGACCGTTGCCTCTGCACCCGCCATCACAGCGTACCGTGGTGTTTTTGCCTTCTCTCCGTAGGTCCAGTTGTCCATGCTGACGGAAATATCCTGCACTTCCTGCTTGGGCTGGAGCGTAATGTTCACAACTACCGGAACAACCGTATAGTTCTTGCTGGTCAGATTGACCGGGATGCTTCCCAGCGTTGTTCCCGTGATGCCCGCCAACGGCCTCATGGTAACGTACAGCTTGCCGTTGTCCCATCTAGTCGATTTTACAAGTTCCGGCTTAGAGATGCCGCTATATGCCTTATTCGGCTCTAAGCCGCCGCCATGCGGAATATTTTCCAGCGCCTTGGCAATATCCACATCATATGTGTACTCTCCCGATGCCGGATACACGGTCAGCGGTACCTCAATGCTGTCGCCGTTGTTGGCGTGCTGAGCCTTTCCGATGGTCAGGCCCCATTCGCTGGTGGCCGCATTGATGTTATCGTCTCCCGCAAAGACCGCTTCAATGATGTAATCGCCCGCGTCAGTGGGATTTTTGCCCAGCGCATCGCCATTCTTGACATAATCATTGCCGTTCTTCGTGGCGTTATACCAATTAAACTTAAGTTGGTCAACCGGAATCAGATTACTGGGTTCGCCGTCGAGATAAATCGTCAGCGAAGTGGGATTCTGAATCGCATTACCACTAAACACACTTTGTGCTTGCGGGTAGCCCTGCCAGTTTCCAACACTCGGCGTGGCCTTGGCGATGGTATACTCCACGCTGGCGGTGGCTCCGCCCACGGTGATGCTGGCTTTGTAGGTGCCCGCGTTGGTGGGGGCGGCACCAGTTTTCAGCGCCTGCCATGCCGGTGCAGTTTGCGTATAGGTAATTGCAGGAACCTGAGCGCCAGTGGTGAGATTATTCTCAAGCGTGGCGGGATGTTCTTTGCCGGTATAGGTCAAAGTGCTTTCTTCGGGGGCCTTGATGGTCACGCTGCCGCCGTCTGTATGGGGGCAGCCGCTCGTCTTGCAAGTGGCGGTGATGGTCGCGTCTTTTGCGGTGTATCCCCAGCTATGCTGGTGCACCGAGAGGTTATCCCCATTCTTGGCGATCACGCAGCCCTGATTCTGCACGTCCGGGGTGAAGATGTTGGTGTAGTGGGACAGTTCCTTCGTCGCGCCGGTGGCGATTAGGATATTCCCATTGGATGTGGGTGCTTTAGCCGTGGTGACGCCGATACGGGCATTCTGGCTCAGGCTCTCGTCGATGGTAATCGTTTTGCCGTCGGGCAAATAGACGTTGTTCGCCGTTTTGTCCGCCTTCTTGTTTTCGGTGATCGTCACATCGCCGGAAACGTTCATCTTTTTAGCGATATCGCGTACATACACGCCGCCGCCGTTTTCGGTTACGGTGTTGCCGGTGATAGCCGCGCTGCCACTCATGTTGAACGTGCCGCTGAGGTCGACATACACGCCGCCGCCGTAGCTTTCGGTGTTGCCGCAGATGGTGCCGCCGCTCATGCTGAACGTGCCGTTTACATACACGCCGCCGTAGCTTCCGGTGTTGCCGGTGATAGCCGCGCTGCCGCTCATGTTGAACATGCCGTTGGGAGTGACATACACACCGCCGCCGCGTTCTCCGGCGTTGTCGTAGATGGTGCCGCCGCTCATGCTGAACATGCCATCTACATACACGCCGCCGGACTTTGCCGTGTTCCCGGTGATCTCGCCGCCGAACATATTAAAGGTGCCTGTGTTGGAAACCAGCACACCGCCGCCGTAGCCTCTGGGGTTTCCATTATAAGATTTGACCTGGTTCTGAAAAATCTTGCCGCCGTACATATTGAATGTACCTGCGACGTTTACGCCGGGGCCTTGGTTCTCTGTAGGGTTGTAGTGTCCGATCGTGCCATAGTTACCGTTCTTATCCTTGCACTCGCAGAGGGTGAAGGTCGCGCGCCGCTGGACCAAGAAGACATCATAGCTACCTGGATCAACATTATGCGCCTGACTACCCAGCGTAATGCTGTAGCCGTTCAGGCAGAGGGTCAGGCTGCTGCCTGTTGGCACAGTGATCGTGCTGGTCAGAGTCCAATCCTTGGTCAAATAGAATGCGCCGTTGGTGTTGCTCCCGTCCCACGGTTGGAAGGTGGTAGCGGTCCCCTCGTCGGCATGTCCCACTTTATTGCAGGTGTCACCGCCGCACAGGTAGTGCGTATGCTCCTCCCCCGTCGTCGCAGCCGCAGATAACATCGCCCCGACCGGGGCGACCTCCTCTGCCGCAGGGGGTTCCTCGTCCTGGGGAGGTTCCTCCGACGGGTCGGGGGTCTTCGCGTCCTCCGGCTGGTCGGGAGTCTTCGTGTCCTCCGGCTGGTTGGGGGTCTCCGGCTCCGGCGGAGCGGGGGGTGTTGCTTGCTCCTCGGGGACGGGGGTGGTTTCGGTCAGCTGGGTGCTCGGCTCGGTGGTGTTCTCTGTCGCCAGCGCCGCCGTTGGCAGCATGGAGAAGCACAGCGCCAGAGCCATGAGCATACTCAACACTCGTTTTTTCATGTCCTTCCTCCTTGAGATCAGTTTGTATTTATGTCGAATCCGGCGTCCGCCGGACATTGTTTTTATAACTCTTCCGGTACCAGATGCAGCTTTTTCGCGGCTGTCTTGGCTTCCGCCCGGCGCTTCACATCCAGCTTGTCGAGAATGTGGCTGACGTGGGTCTTCACTGTGGGCAGCTTCACATCCATGATCTGTGCGATCTCGGCGTTGGACTTGTCCGCGCAGAGCAGATGGAGAATTTGCAGCTCCGTGGGCGTCAGCTCCTCACCGGGGGCAAGGCGGGGTTCGAGGAAATGCGGGTAGAACGCCGCCTGCGTCCGCACCGCCGCCATCAGCCGCTTGCGCCATGCTTTGTTGCCATCCCAGTCCAGTGCCTCCAGCAGCGGCAGCACCGCCGTGCCGTATACGCTGACGGTGCGGATGAAGCGGTACTCCGCCGCCGCGTCCAGCGCCGCCGTCAATCGTCCGCGCCACCCCTCGTCCCGCTTGCGGTGCAGGGCGATGGCAGTCAGGACATTCAGGTGAATGCCGTCGATGATGCGGGCGCAGTTTTGGATATACGGCTCCAGCGGGGCAAGCGTCAGCAGCGCCGCGTCCGGTCTGCCGTCCGCCAGCTCCACCATGGCCTGGGTGAGATACTGGTAGCGCCGCATGACGTTCAAATGCGTCGGCTCCCGCGGGGCTTTTTCCCGATACCACGCGTCCGCCGCGTCAAGGTCGCCGGTGTGCATGTCAATACGGCAGAGCATGGCGTCCATATTGGGCAGAAAGCGTGTCAAACCGCGCTCGGCAAAGCATTCACGGAGCACCTCAATGGTGCGCCGCGCGTCGGCGGGCTGTCCGTTTGCCAGCTGGCTACGTGCAAGCAGACCGCTGATGGCGAACTCCATGTCCGGTGCGCCGCGGTTGCGCACCTCGTTCAGCTGCGGGAGAAGGGACAGCATTCGCCCGGCCACGTCCTCCCCCTTTTCAAACTTGCTCTCGGCGATGGCGCAGTCGGCAAGGCCCACGCCGTCCCGGCCCAGCACCGCCTCCACAGGGATGCGGAGGGTCTTGTAGAGCAGGTCGTCCTTTTTGCTCCACGGGGAGAAATCCTTGCCGCCGTTCATGATGCTGGGCAGCGCGCTTGTGACGGAGAAGGACGGCAGCGTCACTTCCTTGTTCATCAGCAGCCGGAACACGGCGGGAATGGTTTCCGTCAGACCGTTCACGCCCCGCTGGGGGAGAGAAATGTCCAGCCATGCAAGGCGGCTGCGGGCCTGCTTTCCGGCGGCGTCCTGCCTGCCGCAGCGCTCGGCAAATGCTTGCAGCTCGCCGTACCAGCGCTCCGAGCCTTCGTAGTCCATCGCCAGCGCGCAGAGCATACTCACGCCCTGCATCAGCGAGGGGGAGGCGAGAATTTCCGCCTCCGGCAGACTGCGGTAGTATTTTTCCATCTCGGCATAGTGGCCCATGCCGGGGTGGAGCTCGGCGTTCCGCACCAGCAGCTCGGAAACCTTGGAATGGTCGCCGCCGCTGGTGTAGCATTCCAGCGCGTGGGCGTAGTCCTCCTTCAACTCATAGTATAACCCGCCGCGGCTGAGCAGCGCGCGGCGCTTTTCCTCTGTGTATTCCCGTTCCATCTCCCAGAGAAGGAACTCCCGGAAACCGGACCAGAAGTGATAGTGCTGGCGGTCGTCGCAGCGGAACATGGTGGTATAGCGCAGCAGCCAGTCCAGCAGGTCGCCAACCCGCTGGTCGCCGCTGACCATCCGCGCCATTTCCAGGTCGAAGCTCTCAAACGGCGCAAGCTCCAGCAGAAAACGGCGCACCGGCAGGTCAAAGCGCCGGTAGATGGCAGTCTCGAAGTAGAGAAACACCTCCCGGAACACCCGCGCCACAATCTCCGGTGAAAAATGCTTTCCGCCGGACAGATGCCGCGCCGTGATGGCCACGCCCAGCGGGTATCCGATGGATTCTTTCAGTATCCCGTCGATTTCACTGTCTGCCGCCTCCACGCCGTAAAGCCGGAGCAGGCGCCGCACATCGTCCCCATCAAAGAGCAGGTCGTCGGCCTCCAGCACCGTCATCAGCCCCGTGTATTGAAAGGCCATGAGACAACCTGGCGGCGTGCCGCGGGAGAGCAGGACAAAGCGGCGCTCAGGGCAGGCGCGGATCAGCTCGCACAGGGCGTTCCAGTCCTGCTCCTCCTGCATATCCTGCAAATCGTCCAGCAGTAAGATCTGCCAGTCAGCCTCCGCAGACGGCAGGCTGAAATCCGCGCTGTCCGCCGACAGGCGCAGTACCTCCCGGCCGGAGAGCAGTGCCTCCGTCACCGCCGTTTTCCCAAAGCCGCAGGGTGCGCTGAAAAAGAGTGCGCGGCCCTGCCGCAGAAAACGGTCAAACAGCTTCTCAACGGACGGTTTTACGATGATGTTGTTCTGCAAGCGTTTCCCTCCCTTGCGCCAGAGTGGAATTGTCCCGTAGGGGAACCCTACGGGACAAGGGGGCATGCCCCCTTGTCAATACCTCTTTTGACACGATTTATAATCATTCAAATCTATTATACAACCCCTGGCGAAAATGTAAATCGTTCCAAAGTATGAGAGGAATGATTTTTGCAAATTGTCAATAACAATATTCCTATCGTAACCGTCAAAACCGGGGGGTGGCCATAGAGAAAGCAAGGCTGTCGGAGTTTCTCCGACAGCCTTGCTTTATAACTTTATATCGGACGCTTGCGTCCCCTCACTTGCCCTGATAGGCGCGATACAGGAACGTAACGATCTGCGCTCTCGTGCAGTCGTTGGCGGAGCCGAACAGCCCACCGCCGATGCCGTCGGTGATGCCGTGCTCCTTGGCCCATGCCACAGCCTGCACATAGTAAGCGTCCGCCGCTACATCGCTGAACCTGGCGCTGCCGCCCACGGCGGGGCTGCCCGCCGCGCGGTACAGGAACGCCGCGGACTGAGCGCGGGTGCAGGCGGCGTCAGGGCTGAACAGGCCATCGCCCGTACCGCCGGTGATGCCGTTTTCAACGGCCCACGCCACCGCCTTGGCGTAGTAGCTGTCTGCGAAAATATCCGCAAAACTGACCGTGCCCTTCGGCTCGGGAGCACCGGCGGCCCGCCACAGGAAGGTGACGATCTGTGCGCGGGAGCAGTTTTGATCGGGACTGAATGTGGTGTCCGAGGTGCCTTGGGTAACCTCGCGCTTGAGCATCCACTCCACTGCGTCCACATAGTAGGCGCTGTCCTTCACATCCACAAAGGGATTCACCCAGGAGAAGGACGGCTCCACCGTCACCTTGTCGGCGGGCATCTCAAAAGTAAACGTGCCATCGCCGTTATCCTTGACGGCCAACTGCTTGCCCTTAGAATCCCGGGCGATCTGCCTCTACCACCACGGGGCGTATGAGGAGCTTCCAGCCATAGGGCAGCAGCTGATCGAGCACGCCGAGGTCCACGGCCTGACGCCGCTCGGCACGGTGCGCCACACCTATCTGGAAGGCCCGCCCCAGCACAAGGACCCGAGCAAGTTCATCACCCAGGTGGCCCTGCCGGTGGCGGAAAATAGGAAAGAGTGACAGCACCAGAGAAAACAATGCCATACACTGGGTTCGCTCAGAAATGAGATGTATTTTTAATCGGCATAGTATTTAGGGCGGCCAATGGATGTAAAGCCGCTCTTTCCCGTCACAACCACATTGTTGTACCCGCTGGCGCAGTGGATGATAAGCACACTGCCGTTTCCGTCAAATCCACAGACAATGCCGACATGGCTGTCTCCCGGATAGAACACAAGGTCTCCCGGCTGGGCATCGCTCCATGAAATATCGGTGCAATAGCTGTGCTGACTGGACGCTCCACCGCCATGGCCGATGACATAACTGCCGCCAGACTGGTTGTAAAACACCCAATCGACAAAGCCGGAACAGTCTAATCCGAATGGGCGCATCGTTCCGGTCGTAGAGCTGCCTGCCGCCGTGACCTCCATTGGCGTACCCCAGCGAGAATCCCATCCAAGCACAAGGCTCTTTCCGCCCCAGAAATAGTTGACCTTGCCCAGAAGCTGATACGCCGTCAGCACCACCTGTTTGCGCTCCTCGCTGAGATCCGCGGGGAGCTTTTTGATGATCTCTTGGATCTCCTCCGGAGACAGGTCGATATCCTGATAACTGCCGGTAAGCGCCATGAACAGTTCCTGATACTCCGGCTGCATCAGTTCTTCCAACAGCTTGTGCTGCTCGGCGTTGAACCGATACTCGTCCGCCATTTGCAGATGATCCTTGACTGTGACAGTGATGTGCAGGATGACGGTATCGCTTTCATCCTCGTCGCCCGAGATAGTTTCCACCCAATAAGAGACGGCGTTCATATCCCAGAAAATCTGTCGCAGAATATCCAGCTTTTCTTCCGTCAGCGTCGCCACCTCGTCCGGAGACGCTGCATCCGTCGTTGTCCGCACAGCATAGATGGCCAACACATCCCGCCAGTTCGCCACCATAGCGGCGCTGCCCGCGTTGTCCATATCCAGTTCGTCATAAGGGTTATCCACCTTGATCTGCTCGATGCGGTCTGTGAACTCCGCGTTCAGCATGGTCACAGCCTCCGGCATCGTATATCCGGTGCCGCTGTCCTCGCCGGAGAAGAAAATCCCAAACGGCGACGCGATCAGGAGCCCGATCAGGCAGATGACTAACACCATTGAGAGGGCCGTGCTGCCGCCAGCCATCATCGCCGCCGCAAGGCTTCTGGCGGCGGACAGGATCGCCCGCAGCGCCCGTCCCGCCGCCTGGGATGCTTTCTGCGCGGTGGCCTGCGCCGCTTTCGCGGCTTGCTGATACCGCGTTGTCTGCACCACTGCTTCCCGTGCGGCATGGGCGCTGCTTTGCAGCATGACCGCCTGCTTCTGTGTGGACTCTGCGGCTTTCACCGCGTCGCCCGTCTTGCGTGAACGAGACAAAGCCGGTGATACTTTCCGTTCCACCGGCAGGCTGTGTTTCCGCGCCGGTTTAGGCAAGCTGGTTGCCGCCCGCTCTTTAATGCGAGGAGTCTGTGCTGAACGTTTCCTGTCGGGCATGGTGCTGCCGTCCCTGTCTGAATGCAAGGCTTGCGCCGTCTTGACCTGGTGCCGCGATACGGCTCGTTTTTGCACCGCCTGCCATCGGGCGGCTTTGCGCCCGCGTTCCTCCATAAATACTCTCTGCCCCTGCCGCTGCGGTTCCCCTGCCACTGTGACCTGTGTCTCTGTCTGTGCGCCGATATAGGCGTCTTTGGTCTTGATCTTGGCAACTTTTTGCGCGGCGTTCTGACGCGCCTGCTGCCGTCCACGCTCCGCAGCGGTCTGCGGCTGCGAAACGGCAGAAGTGGTATCTTTTCCCTTGATAGCAGAAGGCTTTTGCTCTGTGGCATCGGCAGCAGGAGCGCCGCCCTCCGGCGGCTGCTCCTGCGGTTTCTTCTTCCGCTGCCGGGTGAGTTCCTTTTCTGCCCGACGCAGGCCGTGGGCGGCGGTATCCTCAATGGTATCGCCGCCGTACTCGTCTGCCTGCCCGTGCTGAGCCGAATCCCGCAGCTGCGTCCGCAGCCGCTCCGAACCATCGTCCAGACCTCTGTGCAGCAGTTCTCTGGGTGTCGATACCGCTTTTTCTTTGATGCGTTCAGAGAGCGTGGGTTTTTCTTTGATTTTTTTCATAGCACATCACGCAATAAGGTCGGAGGGGCGGGTCGTCATCATCTGATACAGCCTGGTGTGACGGGGAAAACTGTCCACGAAAGGCACGATGGCGCTGCCACATTTGATGAGCCCACGCCCGGAGTCCACATTGGTGATGTAGGAGAGCTGATTATCCGAGATGTTCAGCAGGCGCGCCAGTTCCTCCCGGTCTGTGGCCGCCTGATTCAGCATGATGAGAAATTCTGAGTTTGCCAGCATGGTGCGGGCCGTATGGGACTGCAGCAGATCCTCGATATTCTGGCTGATCCCCGTGCCGCAAGCCTGATACTTTCTCATACGCTTCCAGAGGGTGAAGAGGAAGTTGGCGCTGTACTCATGCTGGAACAGCAGATAGATCTCATCAATATAGATCCAGGTGTTGCGCTTCAGCCCACGGTTGCGGATGATGCGGTTGAAGATGCTGTCCAGCACCACCAGCATCCCCACCGGCAGAAGCTGCTTGCCAAGGTCCCGGATATCGTAGCAGAGGATGCGGGCATTGGTGTCCACATTGGTGGGCTTGGCAAAGGTGTTGAGGCTGCCGTCTGTAAACAGTTCGATGGCCAGCGCCACATCCTGTGCTTCCTTTTCCGGCTGGCGGAGCAGCTCGGCGTGGAAGTCCTGCAAGGTGGGGACCGCGCCGTGATAGCCGCTGCGGATATAGTCCCGGTACACCTGCGCGGTACAGCGGTCGATGACGGATTTTTCCTTGGCAGACAGCTTGCCCGCCCCGATAAGCTGCTCACAGAGGGAGAGCAGGAACTCGGATTTCAGCACCACGGGGTTCTCTCCGTCCCCATAGCCCTGCTCCATATCCATGGCGTTGATATGGTTGGGCGAGGTGGCGGAGATGTTGATGACCTGACCGCCCAGCCCTTCGATGAGGGGCCGGTACTCCGACTCCGGATCGATGACGATGATATCGTCCTGCGTGGACAGCGCCAGTGACACCATCTCCTTCTTGGCGCTGAAGGATTTGCCGGAGCCGGAGACGCCCAGAATGAATGCGTTGCCGTTGAGAAGCTGCCTGCGGTCCGCCACGATGAGGTTTTTGCTGATGGCGTTCTGCCCGTAGTACACACCGCCCCGGTCCCAGATCTCCTGCGCCTTAAAGGGCATGAGAACAGCCAGTGCCTCCGTGGTCAGTGTGCGCAGGGCATCGATGCGGCGCAGGCCCAGCGGCAGCGCCGTCACCAGTCCGTCTGCCTGCTGCCAGTTCAGCGTCGTGAGCTGGCAGAGGTGCTTGCGGGCAATGGACTGGAGCGTTTCCGTGTCGCTGTCCAATTCCTCCTTGCTGTCTGCCAGATGTACCAGCGTCACCACAGCAAACATCATCCGCTGGTCGCGGGTGGTGAGATCGTCCAGCATCTCGCGGGTCTCCTTGCGCTGCTGCTCCAAATCGTAAGGGACAACGGCGGAGAAGTTGTTGTTGGCGTTCTGCCGGCGCTGCCAGTTGGTCACATTGGTCTCCACACCCAGCAGACGATTCTGCATCTCTCGCACCGCCTCATCGGTAGGGACAGGGATAATGTCGATGGACAGCATGAGGCTGCGGTTCAGGCTGGTGAGCTCATTGATCATGGAGTCTTTGATGTAGCTGGCATACTCCTTCAGAAACAGCACCCGGCCATATTTGCCGCCCATAATAAAATGGTCCTTTTTGAATTCCATGCTGTCCGGGCAGATGGCGTCCTTGAAGGAGCGCCCGTTCTTCATGTTCTCCCGGAGGTCAAAGCGGAACTCGCTTTCCTCTCCCACACGGTAGAAATCATGCAGGATGTGGAGGCGGTCTGCCGCGTCCAGTTCCTCACAGTGGGAGTCCATGTGGTTCAGACGGGAAGAGGCGTCATGGACCGTGCGGTCAAAAAACGCGCGGGCTTCCTCCACATTTTTCTTGTGGACGGACAGGGTGATGTAGCGCTCCTGCACCACGCTGTTGGATGAGTCCGTCACCTTATCCAGCAGCATGGTGTTGTATTCCTTGCGTCCGCCATCCAGATCATCTCCCTTGGGCGGGATGAGGATCTCCTGCTCAAAATTGCGCCGGTCCAGGCGCTTATTGTTGATGGTAATCTTCGTGGTGGAGCCGGTGTCCAGCGCGTTCAGCAGCTCGGAATAGCTGAGAAACATGGCTGTCTTATCCTCTTTCGAGGCGATGGCATAATTGATGTCGCTAAAACGCAGTGTTTTAGAATACTTGCTGCCAAATTGAAAGACCCCATCCGGCCAGATGCGGCGGATGGGGATGATGTCCTGTACAGATCTCGGAACTATAAATCTTTCTTTGTCCTGCTTCAGTGTATTTTGCAGAGTTTTAATCAAGCTTGAGTGCCTCCTTTATCGTTGAATTTTCCAGAGCTTTGGCGTATATGTTGTCTGATTTGAACACGAGCCTGCGGGGAAACAGGAATTCCGAGCGGATATACGCAAGCAGAAAGCGTTCCAGCGTCATGCCGTTATACTGAAAAAAGCCGCCCAGGGCAAAGGGAAAGGCTGCAAGCACGCAGACCCAGCCGATCTCCCCATTCCCCAGCACAGGGCGCAGGCCGAAATATACGCCCACTGCCACAGCGACCGCCAGCAGTGCGAACAGCAGCTGCCGCAGGGACAGGCCGAAGAATAGACTCTCCTGGTAATTTCGTACTTCTTTGTTGATGCGGACCTCCAATGGATCACCTCCGAGTTTTTTCTGAGTTTTGCTGAACAGACTCTTGCTTTGTCTGCGCAGTCATGGTACTATGCCACAAACCCGATGAAGGAGGTCGTGACACATGATCGCTTTTTTGATGATCGCCGGGCTTGGCATCCTGGCGCTTCTCTCCCGGTTGGCTGCGCTGACACGGATGACCATCCCGCTTTTGTACACCGTGTCTATGCTGACGGTGCTCCACGGCTGGTATCGCGCCCATACCGTGCTGGCAGACCGCATTCTGTTCGCTCTTGTAGGGCTGGTGGCATTGTCCTGGCTGCTTTCGCTGATCCGCTTTGTCTGCGATTTTGTCACGCAGACACGAGATGACGCTGCCGCTATGGAGTATTTCTCCTACCGTGTTCGCAAAGCCAGAGAGCGCGGTGAGGATACCGTCAGCACAGAGGGACTGTGGCGCTGAATCAGCCAAGGCCCATCAGTTCCCGGATGATGCGGTCGCTCATCTTGATCGCGCCCACCAGCACCAGCATATTGAAGATCAGTTCGCCCACATAGTTCCACACGATGGTGGCTGCCGCCAGCGTATCGTCCGCGATGGCGGGCGGGGATGCCGCAAAGGCAGAGAAGATCACACAAGCCAATACGATGACACAGCCCTCCAGACAGATGGCGGCATAGCTTTTCAGAAAGGCTACGCCAATACTGCTGGAGGGCTGTCCTGCGAAGCTGGCCAGCGGGATAGGCGCGATGGCCGTGGCGATGTAGAGCTTAAAAAAGCGGCTATACACCGTCAGGATCATCACGAGGGACAGAACCCAGATAAAGAGCGAGCCCAGCAGCGTCACTGCCCACAGCGGGATGGATTCGATAAATCCCACATCCTCGATGATGCTCACCAGTTCATCCGGCAATGTGGTGGCAGACATCGCCGTCAGCCCGGAGGAATCCATGATGGTCGTCACCATGCCCTGGGCAACGCGAAACGCGCCGGTCATCAGCTCCATGCCCCACGACACCGCCGCCTGCGCCAGCACAAAGCGGATGAAGCATTTGAAGGCCACCTCCGGCTTCTTCATCTCCGCAAAGCTGCCGCAGGTCTTGACCACGCCCATCACGAAAAACAGCACCAACAGCGCATACCCCACAGCTTTTAATCCATCGTTGATATTCACGATGACATTCCAGACACCGCCGCCCTTGAAGTTTTCCGGCGAGGTAGTGATAAGTTGCCAGATCTCTGCCAGCCTTCCGTTCCACATTTCCAGCGCAGAGTTTAAGTTGTCTACGATCCAGTTTCCGCTTCCCATTCAAAATCACCTCCTACGGGAAGAACAGGGTGAACGGTATCATGCCGTTCACCCTGCCGCGTTTTTCAGCCGGTGATGAGAGTGAGGATCTCCTTAGTAAAGGTGATGACGATGCCGCCTGCCACCGTCAGCATACCGTTGGCGCGCTGGGAGGGATCGTGGCTCTTGAGGGACAGGCCCACCTGCAAAATGCCGAAGCCCAGCAGGATGAGGCCAATGGCGCGGATCAGAGAGAAAATGAAATCGGACAGATTGTTGACTACCGTCAGCGGGTCGTCTGCGGCCAGTGCGGGAACAGCGGTGACCATCATCACCATCGCAGTGCAGGCAAGGACGGCGTAGATGTGCTTTGCCTTTCTTTCAAAATTCTTGTTATTCAAATCATGTTTCATGCTGCAGCATTCTCCTTTTCATTGTCAAAATCAGTTTGAAACAGCGGCTCTCCCGGAATGGGAGGCTCCACCGTTCCATGGTGGATATATGGCGGTCCGCCGCCATCCATCGTATAGCGGATGGCGGGATGCTCCATGAGCTCATACTTTTCGTCCATCACCGGCCGTGTGCCGCGGATGAACAGGATGCAATATCGGTTATCCAGCATCCGCACCTCGTCCGGCGTCAGCAGTTCTCTGCCGCTCATCTGGAAGTTGGTGGAGTAAGACCCGGACCGCCCTTTGGTTTGTCCGTGGGTCTTGGTGTCAATGGTGGACTTGCCCAACGCCTCAGAAATGTACTTGTGGGTGCTTGCCTCGTTGCCGCCCAGATAGAGCAGCGTGTCCGAGTTGCCGGGGATCGTTTCCCAGGAATCCTTGTAGAGTTCCTTGATCTGCGCCATGTTCTGGATGATGGTGCTGCAGGAGATGTTGCGGGAGCGCATGGTCGCAAGCTCCCGCGGCAGCCCCGGCAGATTGACCGATGGAGCCTCGTCCAAAATAAAGTGGACATGGCACGGCAGCGCCCCATGGTGGATCTGGTCTGCGCAGTAGTAAAGGGTCTGGAAGATCTGGGAGTACAGCAGGCTGACGAGGAAGTTGAAGGTCGTATCATTATCCGGGATGACGGCGTACAGAGCACACTTTCGCTCTCCCAGCGTGTAGAGATCCATGTCGTCATGGTCGGTGACAGCTTTGATCTGCGGCAGATTGAAGGGCGCCAGCCGCACAGCGGCAGACACCAAAATGCTTTTCGCTGTCTTGCCTGCCGCCTGCTTGAAAACCTTATATTGCCGCAGGGCAACGCTTTCCGGGTTTTCATACTCCATTGCCCGGAACAGCAGATCCAGCGGGGAAACATACTCGTCATCGTCCTCCTTCACTTCGGCATATTCCAGCACGCGCATCACCATGGAAAAATTCTGCTCGTATTCCGGCGCTTCCTGGAACAGCATGAGGATGATGGCCTGCAGCAGTGCTGTCTCGGACTTCGACCAGAACGGATCGGACTCGTGACTGCCCTTGGGCGTCGTTGCCTGGATCAGCGTGTTGACCAGCTTCAGCGCGTCTTTTTCATCCCGCAGGTAGCGGAAGGGGTTATAGCCGTCTGACTGCGACAGATCCACCAGATTCAGCACTCGGATGTCGTATCCCTGCCGTTTCAGATACCCTCCGGTGGCGGTCAGCACCTCCATCTTCGGGTCCGTGATCACATAATTGGTATTGGCCTCCAAGATGTTTGGCTTCACATAGCCGCGCGTCTTGGCGGCGCCGCTGCCGCCAATGACCAGCACATTCAGTGAGCGCCGGTGCTTGTGGGTATCCAGCCCCAGCCGCACATGGCGGGTGAGGATCTTGTTCTGCTTCTGTCGGAACTGCGCGTTGAGCTGCCGTGGCGAGCCCCATGCGGCGGAGCCGTGTTCCTCTCCGTCCCGTGTCCTGCCCTGTCCGGAAGCATAGAGACACAGCCCCATGAGATACGCGCCGGTGCAGACGAGAATGGACAACAGGCTCTTGTCTGTCCATTGGATCTGGAAGGGTCGTTCCAGCGCGGCAGTTAAGTTTGATAGCAGCTCCGGCAGACCGCCGCCAAGGGATTGGGCGATCAGCAGCGCCGCCCATACCACAGGGATATAGAGGAACAGGGCAAGTACCAGATCCGTTGTTTGGGATGTCTTTTTCAGCCGCATCACCTCCTGCGTAAAAAATGCGAGGCCGGCAGAGCGGAATACTCTGCCGGCCTCGCTGACGAAACGGCTTTCTTACTTTGTCCTGTCCGGTCGTACTTTTTGATGGACCTTTTCTTTGGCCGGGGCAGACTTCTGCCGGGTGTCCAGCTGCGCTTGATAGCCTTTCAGCCGTTCCAGAACCGAAGGCCGCTCATTCGTCATCGTCCCGGCAGCCGTTTCCCTGCCGCTGGATGAGGTCGATCTGCCTTTGGTATCTGGCAAGTCTGTTCCCGACCGAGATCCTTTTTTTGGCGTCACCTCCTGCCGCTCGCCCACAGGCGGCGTTACAGGCGTTTCTTCCTGCCAGGGGCGTTCCTGTTGGCGCTGCGGCGCCTCCTGTCCCACACGGGCTTCCTGCTCCTTAGAGGGCGCATCCTGCCGCGCCTGCTCCGGCTGCCCGGTATATCGGATGCGCTCAAAGATCATATTGGCGCGGTCGATCTCCGTCACCGGCATGATCACATCCACGACTTTTCCCTTGTTATCCGAATCACGGATGGCAGAGAACAGGATCTTCTGCTTGCCTGCCCGCTGCCTGAATTGCTGATACTGTTCCGGTGACATGGAAAATCGCCGCACATCGCGGGTCTCCTTCAGCATCTTGACCAGATTGACTTTACCGGAAATGGTCTTGTGGTTTTTCGCCAGCGCCATGGTGAGCGCCAGCATATTTTTGATGGCGGAGCCGCTCAGCCGGACAGCGACCTCGCTGCCGGAGAGCATCATGCGTACCAGCTGGTCCGCCGCTTCACCGCCTCCGATGTTCATGCTCCCGCACCTCCTTCTGGTGTTCTTCTGTTTTCTGGATGTCCTGCTCCATTGCAGGCGTCTGCTGGCAGATCTCCCGGCAGAGCTTCCACTTTTCCCGCTCCGCCCGGATCTCCCGATTCACCTCTGAGAGCTGTTCATACACTTCTGCCTTTTCTTTCTTCAGCACCTCCTGCGGAATGCCGCTATCCTCCAACAGCTTCACGGCTTTCATATACTGCTCGAATTCCTGTTCCATGCCGGTGAGCCCTTCCTCGTATAACGCCCTGCTGGGTTCCAGCGCCTCCGCGTCTGCCAGCGCCGCATAGAGCGGCTGGCGTTTCTTCTTCCGCACATTGAGGAGGGTCCGCTGCTTTGTCAATCTGCCCAGCGTTTCCTCTGTGCGTTGTTCGAATGCCGCCATGTCAGCAGGCGTTGTGATGTCATTTTTCCGAAGGAACGCGAACTGTGCCTGATACCGTTCAAAGCGCATGACCGCCTGCCGCAGATGCGGCGTCATGCGGGGCGGGTACTGCCGTTTTTCGATCTTGCCCAGCAGATAGAGATAATGGACATAGAGAGCAAGGAAGCCGCTGTACTTGGGATGTTTCCGGTACGGCTGATACGCCGGCCGCGCAGGCAAGACAGGCCGCAGTCCCGCTTCGATCTGTTCCAGGTTGCCCTGGATGGCAGTGCGGATACCGTCCTCTGTGAACAGCGGATCTCGCCTGCCGGGGTACTGGTATCGGTCCTGTCCCCGCAGGCGGAAGCCGAGCCTGCCTCCATGATGGATCTCATACCCCTTATGCTCCATGAGCAGAAAGAAGTGACCGAGGTCGTTGGCGTCCCGGATGGCATCCCGCAGATCTGCCTCCAGCATGGAGCGGAAGGTGGGCTGCCCCTTGGACTGCCGCAGCCACTCGATGTAGCTGACCGACCTGGCAGGCGCGCCCTGCACGATGACGGACAATCCATGCTCCCGGCAGAGCCGGTCTGAAATGGCACGGATCTGCTGGTAGTAGCTTCGGGCATTGCTGTGGTATTTTCCTCCGGTGAGCTGGTTGACGGAATTGAATACGATATGGGCGTGGATGTGTTCCCGGTCTGTATGGATGCCGATGACTGCCTGGTATCCGGGCAGATGCTCCCGCACGAATTCCTGCGCGATCTCCAGCGCCAATCCCGGCGTGATCTCGCCTGGACGGAAGGACTGGATGATATGATAGAGCTGCACTCCGTCTGTTTTATTCCAGCGGATCTTGGTATCCTGCATCTCGGCGCAGGCGCTTCCGATTGAGCACCCCTGCGCGGCAGTCAGTACCTGTTCCTCCGTCTTGCCACCGTTGACCACATAGGCAATGGCCTGCGCCAAACCGGCTCTGCGGGCAAGGATCTTTGTAACCGCCACTACTGCTCCGCCACCTTCGCCATTTTCTGTTCAATGGCTTTCATCAAAAACAGCAGCTCTCTCATATCATCTTTCGTCGCAAAACCGGCGTTGGTCTTTCGGGCGATCTGGTTGATATTCGTACCGATGCGGTTGATCTCCGCATATAAGTCATGCAGTTCTTTGGGTGGACGCTGGCGGATCGTCACGCCGGAAATGAGCTGCCGCAGTACAGTGCTGACCGGCAGACCGGAAACGGCGCAGATCTGCGACAGCTTCCTGCGCTCCGCATCGGTCAGCCGGACGGAGACCATGTGTGTTTTTTCGGGCATATCGCCCTCCTTTCCCGCGGCGCTGCCGCAAAATCTTCCGCCCGCAGGCGGCATTGGGGACTGGGGCGAGCCCCAGCAAGCGCGTTTGTCATACAAACGCTATGCTTGCGCCAGCGCCGCCACGGCGGCGTTGGCTTTCGCCCCGCTGCGCGGGGCTTTGTTTTCAAGCGGGCACTGCCCGCTTCCTCGTAAAAAAAGGAATCATCTCTCCGGAGTTGGATGCCGACAAAGGCACTTTTCGCTTGCGCGTTCCGTCGGAATACCCTCCAATGAGAGAGCGCTCTTTTCAGGAATAAATGCCGCGTACCTGGCATAGTCAAAACCATCGGCCTCTATCAGCAGGCCGGTGTTCACATCTCGGCAGGTCACGAACAGACAGAGAAATGTTTCAGTTTTTCCATCGAACCCCATATCCGACACGTTCCGGGATATGAAGGAAACATCCCGCAAAAGCTCGTTCATGTAGCGGCGGTACTGCTCTTTCGGCAGTTCGATCACTTTTGTGATCTGGAACCGCGCTTTCTCCGGGAACGGAGCCTTCTCGAGAATATCCCGCACACTGGCTGCTTTCCGATAAAAACTCGCAAAATTTTCTGACATACTTCTCTCCTTGTGGCAGGGTGTTTTGTGAACACCCTTATAGAAAAAGCAGGGTGTTTTGTGAACACCCTGCTCTTGAAAAAACGTTTTTGTTTATTTATTACCGTGCCTCAAGTTCTTTGGACTTTTCCCTTTTCCGCAGTTTTTCCATTGCAAAATCAAGGATGCGTTCTTTCCGTGTCTGCAGCATTGTCTTATAGAACTGCTTTTGCAGATCCGAAATGAATGGAGTCTCATCCACGATACGGAAAATTGCATCCATGTTGATTTTGGGCAGTATCCGCTTCAATGCTTTGCTGCAATCTGCATTCTCCAAAGAGGAAATAAAATCAAAGTAGTTGATTTTTTTACCATTGACCTTAATGCTGGAAAGAGGGATTGAGAAAGTGCGCAAATCTCGTTCTGACTGCTTATCTATGGTGTCTCGCATGATGGCTTCATCAGCCTGGGGATACAGGCAGCTCCCGCAGTCATACACAGGGGCAATGGCAATTTCGTCTGTCGTGGTATTATAAAGAAAACCCCAGTTTCCGTTGTGCCGATCCCAATTCCCGATCAGCGCATCTATAATGAATACATTCCAAAAATGCTGCTGCAACAACGCGGGAGGGAATGCTGTCTGATCCTCCATGGCCCGCATAATGTCAGACAGTTCTGTACCATACCCGCTGTGACCGGAATCAATCACCGTATTTTTCAGCGAGGCAAAGTCCTGCAGCACAATTCCGGGAGAGGTAAAATCCTTGCAAGCAACAACAATCTTTTTTACGCCGTTTTTTTCATAAGTGCCAAGGAGAGTTTCCTGAACGTTGATCCCAACGCTGTTGAAAATATGGCAGCCGATATACTCGGTAATGCAACTGTTGGCATAACTCAAGTCTTTATTCTTGGGGGCTTGTGCGGGGAACTTCAGCATATACTGTTCGCCTTGATAAATTACAGCCCGCTTTGCGCCGTTCGCCCCTGCATAGAATTTATTGCGAGTGGGGAGGTTTGTAAAATTTATCAAGAGGTATCACTCTCTTTCCATGCGAAGATACTTTTCACGCAAATACCATGCCTGCTCGGGAGAAATAATCCGTTCGACTTCGGCTGAATTAATGTCCGCATTCAGATTACACCAGTAGATGTCCCAATGAGGATCTCGGCTTCCGCTGTCTATAATGGCCCAAGATTTTTGCATCTCCTGAATAGAAGCCTGCAAATCATCGGGAAGTCCGCATTCAAGATACGACTGATCCAACGGCTTTCCGGTTTCCTGATCATACTGTGCGTAATTCATAACTAATTCCTCACAATGCTCTCTTACTGGATCGTTTTTATTATACCGATTTTCCAGTGTTATAGCAAGTCCCTTTGCCAGACAGCGCAGCAGGTCACGCAGCTTCCTCCAGTTCTGAACAGATTCTTTCTCTTGCCAGCTTGGCATAGGTATCGGTCACCTCAATGCCGGTGGCGGAATAACCCTCCAGAACAGCCGCCAGCACCGTGGTGCCGGAACCGGCGAAGGGGTCCAGAATATGGCCGCCCGGTTCCGTGATCTTCACAATGTCCCGCATAAGCTGCAAGGGTTTCTCCGTAAGATGAATGCGGCTCTGTGGATTGCCATACTTGAACACCCCTGGCAGACAGGGCACCGGACGGCTGATAGGCATATCGCCGTTGGAACCCCAGACAATGTACTCCGCCTGCTGGCGGAAGCGGCCCTTCTGAGGACGGCTGTTGCCCTTATCCCAGACAGCGGTGCCACGCCAGATCCACCCCGCCCATTGAAGGGCATCGGTGGCTGCGGGAAGCTGCCGCCAGTCGA
>ERZ772882.1265-NODE-1265-length-28035-cov-6.225304_pt1 | contig 28035 bp, 27 predicted proteins | sample MGYA00580576_ERZ772882 | MGnify/ENA primary metagenome ERZ772882 (study PRJEB29015, sample SAMEA2737658) | human gut metagenome | biome: human gut; feature: human-associated habitat; material: faeces | place: China | collected 2012 ... | reverse complement strand
GCTTGCCGCCTGGTAAAGGGCTCTCCTGGGGTACTCGCGTGAAAATTCCACGTCTCCCGAGGCGTTGAAGACCCACAGGTAGAGGTCGTAGATTTTCCTCTCCTCGCTTTCCAGCAGGGCGGAGCGTGTCTTGGCAGTGTTGGCTGCCGTACCCACGTTTATATCCACCGTGATGGGTATTCCCTCCACCACACCGCTCCTTTGAAAGAGCTTGTCATCCGTGCAGCCGGCAAGAACGGGCAGCAACAACAGGATGTGGCAAATTGTTTTCAGTTTATATCGTTTCATAAATAATTAAATTTATCATGACAATTCTCATGTACATCATTGGAACGGGGGAAGATCCACCGTCTTGCTGTTCCAGGACTTGACCCGGTAAATAATCTCTCGGTTCGAGGATTCCGGCAGGACTATGAAGACCTTGTAATCCCGGTTCGGATAGACAGGACCGGAATATACCCCAGGAGAACTTTCTTCACCAACATCGAGCAGGAAAGTCCTTGTCCTGTTCTGTGAGGTGTCACCTCCTGTATGATATTCCACCGTCAGCTGTATCTTCGGGTGGGGCTGTCCTTTCTGCCAGGAATTGGCTTCCGGGATATACGGGGCCAGATACTGGGGAAGAAAGAATTGCTCGTATTTTTTGGTGTCCATCTGCGCATAGTCAACCTTTCCGTCGGCATTGAGGGGGGCCTCGTATATGGTCAATTGCGCTTCATTTTTTATTCCGTAGGAATACGTGCCAGTGCGCTCTGTGTTCTTTCCCGTTCCCGGGGTGGAGCCTGCAAGCTGGGAGCCGTCCGAGTCATTCTCCCTGAAGGAGGGGGACATCAGTACCGGAAAGTTCAGCAAGGCAATTCTTTTATAATTATATATAATCCGGTCAAAGGGGGCAATACTTGCGATGTATATCCTAATACGGGAGAAATCTCGGAACAGCGGGATTGTGATATCCTGTACCTGCTCCCCGGAAGCGGGCTGGACGGTCGTGGTCAGCTTTCCCGAAAGCATGCCCATGTGTAGCCTGTTCGATATTCCGGGAGCGTCTTCCCAGGCTACCATGGAACTTGTTGTCCAGTCTATGATCTTTTCATCCGACGGGTAAGGAATCACGCCATCGTACGGATTATCCACTGGTATGTCAAGACTGCCGTCATCCCGCTCCTTGATGATGGCAGGGAATGCGGCTCCGACAATATCCTCCCTGTCCACCTCTTCCATGCCTTCCCCGAGGAAATCCCATGGAACCGCATTCTGCAGGATTCCTCCGGGGGTATAATAGGGCAGGTCTTTTCCTGTTTGATTGGGGGCATAGAAAGCATAGAATTCACTCTCCCCCTTGGGGATGCGTACACTGGTCTGGTATTCCCCTTCTGCGTTACCGGAACTGAAAGGAAGCAAGCGGCTGTACACATACCGATTCTGCTCCTTGTTGAAAACCATAAGCGCTATCTTGGGCTGAGTGGGAGCCTGGGGAAACAGCGTGCCGGTCTTATACCAGTTGGCGGGATCGGATGAATAGTTGTCCAGCATATCACTCCTTCCGGATTCAACACCCCTGGTTGACAGATTCAGTCTGACGGTCACGGCATCCTCATCGAAAAACAGTTCCGGAATAGGCTCCCCGTTCTGGCAGGATACCAGGATGAAGCAAAGAACCAGTGACACCGTTATCATAAAGTACCTCACAGCCTTCATCGTACGAATATATTTAAAATCTTTCAACACAATATTAATCAATCAGTTATGGGGACCACATCAACAGCTTCCCATGGTTTTACACTTATACTCAGAGAGAGGGGATTCTGGCGGAAATACAGCGGCAGGACAGCCTCCTGACACCCCGTTATCCGTATCTGCTCGGGATACTGTGCGACATATTGCGCCACATCTACGCTACAAAGGACTTTTTCCCCTCGCAGAAGGCGGATCGTTAGCGGGTCCCCGTCCTCGAAGCGCAGGGTATTGAAGTCAAGCACGAAGCGGTCGTTCTTCCCGCCCGCGGAGAATGCGAGGTCGAAGGATGTCTTCCCGGCACGCTGTCCGGAAAAGGAGAAATGGGCGGAGGGTGATTCCATTGTCAGGCGGAAGCCTGCTTCCTTGTTCTGCTCAAACCAGGTTCCGGCATTCCCATCGTCATCGGGAAGGACCACCGCATGGACTTTCACGTGCTGGGAATAAAGTCTTACCACGTCACGGGACTCGTTCATAACTTTGGAGGTGATGGATGTCTCACCCAGGTACAGCCTGTCAAACGTGCCGGATGCCTGTCCGTCCTTCTCCAGCAGTTCGGGACGGGAAACCAACGCCCCCTTGTAGCCGCCCTCAATACCTATGCCCGTTTTTTTCAAGGCGTTGCCTACGGCCACCACTTTATAATCCCCTTCCGGAAGCGTGACTTCCAGCGGCGAAAGCAGACATTCCCCCTCCAGATGGTGTGTCTCTACAAGAACCTCGCCCTTGGCGTCAAAAATAAAAACGTCAATGCAATCCACATGTTCCCGCAGATGTTCCTGATTGTCATCTGCCAAATAGGAAAAGACGATCGTGTTGCCAAGACAGCCGCTCAAATTGTCATATACCTGGTCGCAGGCGGTCACGAGGTATAAAATGAGCAGCAGCCCCAGCCAGATGGGTATGTATCTTATGTTCATACTTTACACTAAATATTATAAATCGATACAGATAATTTTCTCGAAAGAGAGGACCGTGTTCCTCCTGGGAGTAATAAAAAAGGAGGGGATAATCTTTCCCCTCCCCGAGAGTGCGGGGCAAATTCCGGCACCGGCCTGTCAAGGACGACACGGGAGTACTGTCCCGGCAATTGGCTATTACTCTCTATCTATTAGTTAAGGATGGGAAAGACATTTACAGCAGTCCAGGCCTGCACCTCAACGCGGACAATCACGTTGACATTCTCGTCTTCCAGATCCTCCTGACCGCCCGGTTCGGGAGTCACCCCTTCTGGAATGGTCGGATCTGTATCCACGAGGATACCCTGTCCGTTGTTCAATGTGCTAAGATTCAAGTTGATCAGATATCCGCCCTTACCGGTCGGAATGTCAGTTGTTCCGTCTGTCACACCTTCTGTCTTCGCATAACCGGAGATGACCACAAAACGTCTGTCGGTGGATACGCCGTCGACACCTGTCTTGAAGACGAAGGTTAGCTTGGGTGCGTTGTTGTCTTTTCCGTAACCGGTAATGCCGTTTACGAAGAAATTGAACGCCGCAGCCTTTGCACCCTGTTCGAAATCGAAACCCGTTGCATTGAAATAGGAGGCCACGTCCGACACATCAGTCTGACCGTCCGGTTTGAATGTACCGTTGGTAAAATCATATCTGTCACCCGCATAAGTCTTGGCCCAGAACCAGTTTGCCTCTTCTTCCACTGTAAGCGCAGGAATAGAAAGTGTTCTGCTGAAACGGTTCATCAGGATACCCTGGTTTGCAGAGGTCACGTCAACAACCTGCAACCATTGACCCAGAGCTGCCATTTGGGAAAGATCGGATTTGCCGTCCCATTTTTCGTTATTGAAGCCTTGGGCATCAGCCTTGAAGGCGTTCCATGCGTCGGCACTCGTCTTGCCCTGGTTGTTACCCAGCCAATTCTGGCACCACTGTTCCGCCTCGGTCTTTTTTCCGTCTTTCCAAGTAACTTTGATAAATTTGGTTCCAATTACTTGGAAGCGGTTCATGGTGGCAGTCAAAGTTAGTTCTGCTTTCTTTACAGCACGTTTGGCATCTTGCGGATCAACCCCGTAAGGTTCTTCCCCAATAGCGATAAGCTTTTCGGAAGCAGCATAAATCACTTCGTTAATTTTAGCTTTCAACATTTGTGCAACAACTATAGACACGGGATTATTTGCTGTTATTAACGTTCCTTGGGGATTAGCAATAACCAAAACCTTTTCAACTGTTTTATCTACGTCAAGGAATTTGTATCCCCCTGTAGCTTTATCCGTCCCTACGGGGATATTGGAAATCAACTTGTTAAACTTTTCGCTACCTTTTGTAAATTCTTCTGCAACTTGAATATTATCATTCTTGTCTAATAAATACACGTGCATCTTTTCTATGGATGCTGGGTCTCCATGATTGGCTTTGTTTTGTAAATCAGTCATAGCTGAACGGACGATTGACCCAGGCAAGACCACTGACATTACCACATCAAGTGGCTGGTTCCCATTTTCCGGTACAATAGATTTTTCTTCATGGCAACATACTGTAAATAGTGCTAAAATTGCTACTGATAAACGCTGTACGAATTTCATAAATTATTAGTTTTAAATTTAAAAATAGAATCTTATTTAGAAGGTTATGTCTGTTATTTTTTTGTTGTTTCAAGATAAGCCGAGGCGTGCCTATTGCCTTTTTGGGCAGCCTCTTTCAAGAGTTCTTCCGCTTTTCTCCAATTCCCTTTCATGTTATAGGCGATTGCCATGGGAAAAAGAGAACGGGGATCGTTTTTTATGATCTCTAAAATCTGTAAGGCTCTATCCGCATCCTTTTCATATTTCAACAGGGCTTGGGCATAATTCAGAATAACCACGATATCTCCCGAAAATTGTTCATATGCTTTTTTGTATATTGAAATCGGATTCTCATTTCTTGCCACATACAGAGCGGCCAATTGGTACATTTCATTCTGATTCAGACATTCGGGCTTCATCATAAAGATTTCAGGAAGTTCTTCTGCCGCATAAGGTCTTATATCAAAATTCAAAACCAATGTTGTACGACGTAAACCCGGATAAAAATCCTTTAAAAGAATATCATATGTTTTTCCTTTGTCTAAATTCTTAATAGCCGCTTCTCGCTCTGCATCACTTTGGTTATGATCAATTATGAAGAGTAATTCTTTTTTGTTGGAGAGTGAAGAAGCCCCGATGGTCTCCCTTAGCCCCTTCCAGTCCTCTTCACTTCCGATTACCTTATAGATTGATGCTTTTAGTAATTTAGGATATTCTTTGGAAATAAAATCCGAAAAAGTCTGGGCTCGTCTTTCAGCGAGAATTTTATTGTAATCAAACTTTCCTTCAGGAGAAGCATACCCTTTTATACATACCTCTTTGAGTTCAGAACCCTTGATATTTAGTGTCCCCAAAATAAAATTTTCCAATTTGATAAGTTCCAGTCTATTATTTTCAAATGTTTTCTGAATATCGTGACGTGCCACAGGAAAAGTAATCTGGCAATCGAAAGAATCTTGGTAACATTTAACCTTCTCCTTTTCTGGCTCTATGAAATCATAAACATAATCCTTTTCTTCAAAAAATGGGAGATTTATCAAAACGATGGGAGAACAATTCTCGCATAGTCCACATTCAGCACAACCATACGACTTCTCTTCAACCGAAATATAGCCGTTTGCCATCCACGGTTCAAAAACAAATTTTTTCTTAATAGTTAATGGACATGCGTTTGTCCTTTCAGTTTTACAGTTGGCTTTACAGTGAAAATCACTTCCAGACTACATCCGTCATCAACACGTCGGATACGACTTCCCGAATAATCCAAATGTAGGTTTGCACTAGAGAGCAAAGAATCCTGAGCGAAAACACTTGTCGGAAGTATTCCCCCAAAAATTGCCCCAAAAAGCAATAGACGACAATATTGTGATAGTTTCATTGATATAATTCATTTAAATTATTTAAACATGTATACGATGGAAATTGCAGCCCTCGTAGGTCCCACGTAATCAGCATCTCCCTTACCAAGTTTTTTCCCACATGTGGTACACTGATACTTGTCATACCGAGTATGCACGAATCCTATCCCTAACGATGCCTCGATATTAAATCGATTAGAAAGTACCCACTGGTATCCAGCACTTAAGCCGCCTCCCCAGAAATGTCCCTCATAACGATAATCTTTCATTCTTTCACGTCCTTTTTGAAGAATAAAAGGTAATTTGATTCCACCGATATTCATTTGGCCCCCGTGAAAGTGCAAGCCAAAAAACCACCCGTTGAACACGTCACAAGCCCAGTAGCGTAATTCTGGTTGTACCAGCCAATGACTGAATTTTTTTGTCTTATACCGAGAAGAAGTGACATCTTTTGTATAAAAAAGAAATTCATCCCCACTTGTGTATCGAAAGTCCACTTCCATCCTACCGAGAATTCGAAAGACAAATTCGGAGTTTTTAGAGCATCATACATCAAGTTATTTTTAATTGCTATTTTTTGAGAGAAGGCTCCCATTGAACATGATAAAAACACCAGAAACAAGATTTTTTTAATCATACAGTTATTCATTTTCATTTACAATATAATTATCCATTCTCGACAACATTATTTAACTATACAAACGATAGCATTATATAAATAACCTTTCTCTAACAAAGTGATTAATTGAACCTCCGCTACAATTGTTACTAGTACAACTAAGCCAATAATTTTCCTCGTGCACGTTGCGTGTTATCTTATCATTCTTGAGTGTAATCATCTTGGCTTATAGCTACTTCGAGTGCACTTCTTGGCATCACGACCAGCACACTTTTGCCTAAATTCAAACTAACATTCATCTTTTTAATGTATTAGAATATAACAATAATTGATATTATCTATAGTAATTCCCAATGATTAATACTACAATACAAAAGTAAGCTAATGAAATTTTATAGACTTCTCATAATATTTCTTTGTATTCTCTTTTTGAATCATTCTTGCGCAAAAACACTTGCTAGTGGAAAAAACGAAATAATCAACTTCTATTTGCCCTCACGTAAAGAAATTCTAGTGATAGATTAATCCTACTATGGTACATTCCCACGGTATTTTTCCAACAATTCAGTGGGCGTACAGTGAAAATGACGTTTGCAAAAACGATTAAAATTACTAAATGAATCGAAATCAAATTTAATCATAAGTTCTTTTACAGAAATGTCTGGTTGTACAACTTCTTCCATAATTTTCAAACAGAGTTGTTTCTGTTTCCAATTGTGAAATGTATCATGAAACTCCGCCTTAAACATTCGGATGAAGGAACTTCGACTCATGTTTGAAAGGGCTATTAATTCATTTAACGTACAGACTTTTGCATAGTTATCCAGAACAAACGTTCTAAAATCAAAAGACTTGCTAATAATTGGATAAAATAATTCCGTTACTTCTTGCTTAGTATAAAATCCACGCAAATAAAAAAAAAGTTCTTTATGTTTCATTTCGTGCAAATGTGCACACATCATACCATTCTGCAAACAGTAAACCAACAAATTAAAGAAGATATCAAGAGGATAACGAATTTCCGTGGGACGGAAATCATATTCAACATCTTGGCATAACGAATGATATCTTTGTAAGATCAATTTATCACAGCCACTAATAGGAGAAATGAAAGCCATATCCAGGAATTTCAAATATTCATCAGCTCGTCCATGAAAAGAGGACGAACGAGGGATAAGAACCATTTCTCCAGTCTTGAATTTACGATTGTGATAAGTATTATATCTCATAGTACAACTTCCAGCCAAGATTATCACCAAATGATTATTCTGCAAAGTTTCATCATATGAAATTGTTTTTCCTGCTTCTAGCTCGTGGTATATAAAACCTGCATTCATGTTAGCCTTGTAATGACTGCAGGTTAAGTGTTCTCGAATATACAAAAGATCATGTTTTAGAAATTTATTTCCCAAATTTTCTATAGTATTTTCCTTGTTCTCATTCATATTCTCTTTTCTTGATTCTTTTTTCCGAATGATCGAGCTTTTCCTTTATCTATAAGAAAGCAATGAGCCGAAAAAAAGATTTATTTATATGATATAAATATTGCCTCTTTAATTTACAAATAACTTTTCCTAAAGTTTCATTCTCTTTTCCTAAAGTTTCATTCTTTTCTTTTTTAAACGCATTCACTTCTCCTGGTGTTTTATCATATAATAGCTTTGTAGTCTAAAAAACTTATTGGAAGAAGAATTGATATACGAATAAACCCCAATAATCAATTATTAAATAGAAAATTTTCTCTTAAATATGATATGCAATTCTCTAATCTTCAATGACTTGTTTTTGTCTGCTATCTAATTCCAAATGTGTTCGAATATGTATTGCCGTTCTTCTCCGGGATGTCAGTTGAAGTCTGCATTGTAAGTAACAGGTCTGTTTTGCCTGGAATTAAGATCTAATACTTGGATGCGCCCCCATGACAGGATGAATAGTTTATGACCTGTCTCGTGAGGAATAATCTACTAACGGAATGTAATATTGATCAAAAAGAGTTTCAAAAACTCTTTTTATCTCCATGTCAGAGTTGAAGGATATTAATTGATTCCGGCTGTTCAGTATGCTCCCGCATGTTAATTTTTATATTAGGTTGGATACAAATATGTGAAAATCTGATAATAACGGGTAAATAATTAAATTGTAATGAAAAGATTCCCCTAAACAAAGTAAACCCATGGAAGTAAATCTAAGGAAAAGTAAGTGTGATTTAACCGTAAGGTAATCGAGAAGATCCCTTATTCGTTGCTCACGTCTTGATGCTCTGAAGGTAGTTTCTCGATTACTTCATGGTTAAATTACACTTGATTCTCTACACAAGCTGAAGGGCAAAACAAAATGAATTTATTCAAAAGCGCCTTTGATGGATTTATACCTCTATATACCTACTCACTCCAATTTCATTCATAAAACTCCGATCATGCGAGACAACAATCACTGTTCCCCGGTAATCCTTAATAGTCGAAGTTATAATCTCAATATTCAATATATCCAAATTATTCGTAGGTTCATCCAACACAAATACGTCAGGCGTGTTATTACCGATCATCAGACAGCACAACACGAGACGCATCCGCTCTCCTCCACTTAATTTACAACAAGGTTTATCCCAGACCTCCCAAGGAAACAAGAAACGATTCAATCGCATCTTCAACTCATGTTCCGGGATATTCTGCTCGTTAAAACGTTCCACTTGCTCATAGACCGTCAAATTGTCCCGCAACAAAGAACACTCTTGATCCACGTACACATATTTAAAATCCACCCGGCTCAACACTCCTTCCGTCGGATTCAATTGTCCGAGTAGCAATTTTAATAACGTTGTCTTTCCCGAACCGTTCTTTCCGTCCAGACCAACACGTTCTCCGCTCTTAATCTCGAAACAAAGTGCCTGTTCCCACAATAATTCCACTCCATAGCTGAAATTAACACCACGAGCCGTGACCAAGGTTTTTCCCTCGTGTAATTGTGACGGGTTGAAATCTACTTTCATTTGTTCCACACCCGGCAAGGCCGCCCGGCTTTCCGAAAGAGTCATGGAAACCGCATCTATTTTTCCCTCATGCACCTCTCTCAAATGGGAAGTACTCTTTTCTGCCTTATTCTTCAACGTGTTCATCATAATTCGGGGAATTCCTTTCTTCAGACTTTGCTTTTCTCCCCGAACTTCCCGTTTCTGCTGTCGTTCTGCCGCATCCTTGGCAATCTTTTTAGCCAGACGTAGCTCTTTCTGTTTCTCCTCGACCTGCTCGCGCAGTGCATTCAAATGTATCTCTTTCTGCTCTTTATAAAAATCATAATTTCCACCATAAAGCACTATCCCTTTACGTTCCAACTCCACCATCGTCGACAACAAATTCAACAATACTCGGTCATGACTCACCACGAGCACGGTTGCACTTTCCCGACAAATCAAATCATACAATTTCTCTCGACTCCCCCTATCCAAATGATTCGTCGGTTCGTCCAACAAAATTACCCCCGGTGAATGTACTTGAATCCCTGCCAGAAAAACCTTCGTTTTCTCTCCCCCACTCAGCGAAGACATCTTTTGATCAAGTTTCACGTTCAGTAATCCCCAATACTTCAACGCCGAACGACTCCGTTCCTCTATATCCCAGTCATCTCCTAGAATCGTGAAAGACTCCACGTCAACAGTCCCGCCAAGTATCTCATACAATGCTTCTATTTTCCGATCCACCTGCAATGCCTCAGCCACGGTCCACGAATCGAATTGTCCCATATGCTGCGGGACATAATAAGGCTTTTCCGAAACAATGATCTCTCCCGAGCCTGGTTGCAAATCACCCGCAATCATCCGTAACAGCGTTGATTTCCCTGAACCATTATTCCCTATCAACGCAACCTTATCCCCACCCTGAACCCGAAAACTGATATTCTGAAACAAAAGCTCCTTATCTGCATGGCTATACATAACCTGTTTCACTATAATCTCACTCATAAAACTTCAAATAAAAAAATGAATACCGGATTGACTTATTTCGGGCGGAAACATGTACACGCATCTCCCACAAGTTCTTTTAAAAACTTGTTTTCACGTAACCTGTTCGGAATAACAAATGAATACTTTGGATGGTACACATGATTCCTAAATTAAAAGTCGGCACACTACAACTTCAAGACAATTGTATGCAGCACATAAAACAATTAATAAAACCCGATGCTCCTATCACGTAGACTTTGGAGACTTTACCGGTTTTACAACCGACTTGTTTATTTAGACATCTTCATTCGTGTAAGTATTAAATTTATAAGGACAAAGATAAGTTTTTTATTCAAATAAAAAAACAGTCACTCTCGTGGCTGTCTATCTGTCGGGGTGACAGGATTCGAACCTGCGACCCTCTGCTCCCAAAGCAGATGCGCTACATTTTTTCATGTACATCTTCAAGGTAGCATTAGAAACTGATTAACAGCTACATATAAGCAAATCTTCTTATATCTTACTCTGCCTATTTTTCTTCGGTTTAAGCATCAGTTTAAACAAAGGCTAGTTAATACAATTAATGAACTCTCTCTTATTGAATCTCAAATATAAGTAACATATAGCTTATATACAAGCAACTTACCACTAAATTATGGTAGTTGGGATATGATTTTTATACACATACTTCCTGTTATTAATTGGTTATACATTAAATTTCAATTTCATTTATTACTTAGCTTATGATATTGTAGTTGGTGAATTATATTTCTATTGGGTATATATAACTAAATTTGCTACAATTTTCCACCAAATAAAAAAGGCAACAGAAATGAATCCATTGCCAGTATATTTTATCTATGATGATATTTTATTCTAGTTCCCGTTTGTATAACTCAACCTTTTCTTTTAATGGATATAATTCTGTTTGAATTGTAGCCCATACCATTTCATCACTGATTTGATAATAACCATGTACTAGAACATGGCGCATTCCAATTATAACTTTCCATTCAACTTCTGGATGCTTTTCTTTAAATTCATTTGTCAGTAAATATGCCGCCTCTCCAATTATTTCTAAATTTTTGATAACGGCAAAACGGAGTATCTTGTTTCCCTTGTACTCGTCAAAACTGATACCTTTAGTAAATTCGAACAGGTTATCAATAGCCTCTATTATATGGGATAAGCGGTTAATATCTTTAGGCTTCTCTCTCATAGATCAATATTTTATCCTGTTCTGCCGATTCTTTAGCGAAATCTTTCAACTGTCCTTCTTCCACCAAATCAATTTTCTTGTGCAGAAGAGATTGTAAAGCGTTCACGATACCGATATACTTGAAAAGAGTAACATTAGCATTCTTGTCAAAGCGTACAAGTATATCAATATCACTCTCCCTTGATTCTTCTCCACGAGAATAAGAACCAAACACCCATGCTTTCTCAACTGGTTGTAGCGTGAAGAACTCTCTTAGTTTATTGATAATAGCTTGTTTCATATTTGCTCTTTTTGCAAAAATAGTGAATGTTGATGAGAAAACCATGATGTTACGAGCAACTAATGGTTAAATATTTGAGTTGGTGACTTTTCCTCAGAGCTGGCATATAAAACTTAATACTTTATAATTCCTCACCTATTGAAATATTACACATCAAACTCACATAGAATAAAAAAGGGTTTACCTCTCTCGAAGTAAACCCTATATGTATGATTGCATTGAAACTTCTATTTCATTATTGAATCCAGTTTATCAGCCAATTCAATAATATCATCTTTCTTTGCTAATACCTCCAACCATTCAGGGGGAATAGTATCATAACCGTATATAATTCCTGCTAATCCTCCTGTAATCGCACCCACGGTATTTGCATCATCTCCTAAATTCACTGCTTTTAAAACAGCATCTTTATAACTAGTAGTATTGAAGATACACCACAAGCTGGCTTCCAATGTATCTATAACATATTCTGTAGAATGAATATCCTTCAATTCAATAGCTTTAAATTCTTCATAAGATAAGCCTACTAACCTTTTAAAAGGAATGCCTTCTTCAATAAACATATCTCTTTTCAAAAGTTGTAATATTGTTTGCTGCATAGCTTGGTAGGCTTCCTCTACTGATTGGAGGTTGATATACTGTATGGCAAATTCACATAATGCGATACAGGCTAAAATACTTCTTGAGTGCCTGTAGGTTAACGAGGAAATTTCTTTTATTATCCTAAATCTATTTTCTTCTTCCATGTTAAGGATATAAGGTACTAGTGGAAGAATCCTCATGAGTGATCCGTCACGATTACCTCGTTTATTGTCTATCCCTGCTACATGTGGAGATCCGTTATTCCTTAAATTTACAATGGTAAAATAATTTATATAGTTTATATCAAATGTTTCGTTAGCTGGTGTCCAATAGTCTTCATACATCCATTTCGTGAACTTGTTGATAATATCATTTAGGTCATAACCATTGCAGAGGGATTCTGCTAGACAAAAGGATAAAGAAGTATTGTCAGACCATGTACCTGCTGGTACATTAAACTGATCGAGTCCTTCCATTGTCGTGATTGGATTTTTTGCTACAACTTCTCGTTCTAAAAATTGAATTGGCAATCCTAAAGCATCCCCGATTGCTGTCCCTAATAATATATCTTTGTTTAAGTTGTTCATATTCTATATGTCTATGAAGTCTGTTTTGCGATATAAATATATATAAATCCCCTTGTTTGTGACAGTTTTTTAAGCAATATGTTTTTCTAAATCTTAAAATTTGAACATGGTGATTTTTCTCCTGAATTGGCATATAATACCTAAAATGAAGATAATTACTCACTAACTAAAATTCTGTTATGAGAAATATCTAAAATGCAATATTCTTTATCTTCAAAGCTGTCAACATAACAATAAATCAACACGTTATTATATATATAAATATCTGATATTCTGACATATTTATTTGGTGCTATCCTGTTCAATAAGTACCTTTGTACATGTAAATGATTGGTCTGATGTTCTTTCCTGAACTAGATACTCTTTTGTTTGTTAGAAAAATTTATTCCTATGAAATTACGTGAGAAAGGAAAAACCTCCAATTCAGAATGGTTTGGAGTAGAACATTATCGAATTTTCCATGAAATGGATTTATTCAGGTATGTAAACATGGAGAGATTAAAAATGTTATATCCTGATATTTTTGGAAATCCCAAACCTAAACTTGTCAAGAAAAGACAACACAAATAAGCCAGTACCTCAAAAGTGCTGGCTTTTTTGTTTGTATATAAAAAGGGATGACAAACCGAAGTCTATCATCCCCTCACACCCTACTAGCACACGCTAACTTACTATTCAATTAATATACTTTCCAATTCTTTTTCTCTGCGATTGTTTTATCTCCTTGTTCGTGGTAAGCCTCTATAATTCCTGCCTCTTTTCCTGTTCTATCGGGCAAACCGTTGTAAATTGCATTCATTTCATTTCTGTCAAAGTTATTGGCATCGCAATTTAAGTAGCGAAGTTTAGTGCATCCGATAATATTCAATGAGGTTAATTCGCTCTCGTAACATACTAACTCTACAAGTTCCGTACACTTGCTCACGTCTAATGACTTTAATTTATTGTCATTACAAGATAAATAAATTAAAGTGGGGCATTTACTTACATCTAATGACTTTATCGTATCGCAATCCAAATCTAAGTACGTTAATTTCCCCTCACCTTTTATTGTTATCGTGTATGAGCCTTTTTGGGCATAAGTGTGTTCAAATTCACTTCCATCAAGGTCTTCATCCGCATCGAAATTTTCATCATATTCTTCATATAATGGCAATTCCAAATCTTTACTTATTGTCCCATCTCCCCAATCAATTTCCATTTTACCACTTCCCGCACATATGAGATAGGCTTCTTTATCCTCTTCAAATTTGTCATTTATGATTCGATTCATTGTAACAACCCAACCTTTTTCGTTTCCATTACCATCATCTTTGTCGTCATCATCTGAACAAGCAACAAAAATAGAAGTACATAACATGATTAATAACAATATGTTTTTCATTTGATATAGTTTTTAAATATGATTATTCTTTATACGTAATAGTTTGTATTTCACCACTTTTTGTTTCACTGATTTGAGTTACATATCCGTCTTTGTCAAATGTATACTCGTATTGACATAGTTGGGTATGCCATTGAGATTTCGTCGTTAAGAGTAATTTCTTATTTCTATTACCAAAGTATCCACTTCTAAAAAGAATATCATCAAATTCAGCATCCTCTGTAAAGTTAATAGAGGTGATGTCAATATTACTCTTATTTTCGTATTCAGTATAGGTAAATGACATATCATCGCCTATTTTCAGAAGATTTCCGTTACTCCATGTAAGAACTTCTGAATAACCCTCTTTCTCTGCTTTCACCAAGTACTTGTCACTATTGTATAAGAATTTAACAGGTTTTCCATTATAATCATCAGAACTTTCAACGATTACACCATTTTCTAACGTGTAGGTTATTGTATTGTACAATTCATCATCTTCATAGTCTTTCATTGTGATTGTCTTATCTCCATATGTATATTCTTGCATATAACTATAAGCCTCATCGACATTGTAATATTTGTATTTTGTAACTCTTTTCTGAGAATCATACTCGAATGTTTCTTCGATTTCCTTTATTCCTTTAGAATTTGAAGTAACAATCTTACTCACCAACTTTTCTTTTCCTGCTGGTTTACCTTTGTCATCATCATCATCATCATCTGAACAAGCTACAAATACCGTAGCCAGTAACATCATCAATAAATAAATCTTTTTCATGTTAAATTGTAATTTATCTTTACTTCCAACCACCAAAGAAGTAATTAATATAAACAAGAAAGCGTGGTAGTTGTCAGCTTATCTTACGAAAGGTACGACCAAGTAACCCGACTAAAAATAAACAGCAACCCCACGCAAACCATGTATATAGTAGGTATATATACGGCAAGCATGAGCGTTTGTATCTGTCTATCCCTTTAGTCTAAAAATTTGGTCGTTTTTTCGTAAAGGATAAAACTAAACGCTTCCATTAATTCAATATGTCTGCCATCCAGTAAACCGAATGACACCACAAAAGTAAATAAATTTCAGCATCTAACAAACGCAATTTAGGGTTGCTGTGTGACAAAATTAGGCTAATCAGTGGAATAAAAAGAATTTATTTCCAACGGTTTTCATTCAATAAACCATTTATAGGTGTTATCTCCATGTAACGCCCTATCTATTCCTTCTGTTAATTGCGTGGCATTTAATGACCTATCAAGAAAATTATCTATGTAACTACTTTTATTCGCACCTGTCAACATATTGTAGAATTTCCATAAATTTATTTCATTCTCTCCATGCTCCCTCTTGAAATTATCGTCATTGTAATAAGCTTTAGCCACCATGTTAATCTGGCTATCCGTCAACTCCATGCATGGTAAATGTTTCTTCTCTCTGGCAGGTAAACATTGATACAACCTACTTTTACCCAAGAATTGTGCGAATTGATGTTCCGTGAGGTAAGAACCTGTAAAGCTTTTCATCAATCGTAAATGCTTGTCCGCATCGTATTGTTGGAATAACTTCATCACACCTCTAAATAAATCATGGTAACTCATCGCTCTTAAATCAGTCTGGAAACCATCCGTGAAAGTACACAGGTTACAACATACCTTGTTCTGGAATCCAATCGCTACACTGAACCTCTCTGATGTCTTCTTTGAATAGAGGTTCTCCCTGTTATACGCCCTAACGCCAGTAATACATAGATTAATCCTGTTACCGTTTATAGATTCATGGATAGTAGGTATCTCGAAAGCGAACGCCATTCTTTCATAATAGATAGTTTTATCTGTTTCCAGTAATTCAGATACTGGTTTATGTATGGCTTCTGGAATCCTACCTTTTATAACATGACTAACCATTATATCAGGTTCATCTATACTTTCCCCTCTAAACAATTCACTGGCTACCTTATGAACTGTTTCAATAAATGCTGGATGGGATATTGTCATCTCGTTATCCTTGCTGAACACTGGCACGATACAATCATTCTTTAAATGTAACATATCTACTGGCGTGGTGTTAGCCTCTATGAAATGCTTTCTCCTTTCCTTCTTGGTGGGTTCATTTACCACTTCATAAGGAGTGTAGGTAGGTTCTTCTTGCTTGATGTTATCACTGCCAAATAAAACTGGCAACAATCCTTCATTCTGACTTGGAATTAATATTGCTGTACTCATAATCTAGTCTATTTAACGGTGGTGGAAATATTTAAATTTTCAGTTTATATATACAATTCATAAATTCTCCACCAACCTTGATTTGTAATGTTCATTATCACTTTTACTTGATTTATTCATTCTCTAGCTTTAAGCCAGTTAAAAAATAGAACTGGAAATGTATTTATAGTTTAATTGCCAATGGTGGTGAGAATTATTGTCCTTATTGGCTATATATACCAATCCAGACAAAAATTCACCAACCTAAATTTTCATATCTTACCGTTAGCTGAATAACTGTAATAACCCTCTTCATAATAGAGAACGTAATCCAGTAACTCTACATCTATATATGAAAGTGCGATCTTTACCTGTTGTACCAGTTCATCATCCTGTTTAGTTGGCTTTATATCACCAGAAGGTTGATTTATACAAACTATTAAGCTTTTACAATTAGAGAGTACTGCCAGTTGTACTATAAACCTTGTATCCGTGATGTTGTAAGATAACGCACCTTCACTTATTGTGGATATACCTAACACTTGATTCCTACCATTTAACAGGATAACTCTAGTTGAGATATGGTGTTCGATGGTATCTTTAAACGGGGAAACCAGTAACTCGTGGACATCTTTAGCGGTTACTATTTTATACCTTTTAGAAGGTTTGGTATTATTCCTGTACACCAGTTCCACCACTGGCACTTTTATCAATTCTTCTTTCATGATATTGTTTTACTTGATTTTTAATTTGAATACATTAATGGTAATGAAATTTAGAGTGTCGTAAGTTTATCAGGTTTGGCAATGGAGAGGAAAGATTCTTGCTTATACTGCCTGTTTAGAAAGTCAATGTTTTCTTCACTCTGGTATAACAATATCTTTCCCCTTCCCACTGCGCTCGCTGTCCCTGTTCCTTCTCCACTAAAGGATTATTTTAGTAGAATAATGCTTTTACAAAAAAAAGTAGAGATTACTCTCTACTCTTCATCAAACAGTATGGCGAATTTCCATACAGTTAGCGTGTACTCGTTACCGTTGTAACTGGCAGGCGTTTCCATGTTACCACAGCAAATAATAGTTTGCCCGTCTAGGATAGAAAACAAATCCTCGTAACTGGTATTCACTGCCAAGGGATAAATGTATTGTAGCCTGTCTTTATACTGTTCCTCTATAACTGGATCACACGGGACGTCATCGGGTGTTATCCCCGTTTGCTTGGAACCTTTCACCATGTTACGGATTCTAATATCTACCCTTTCATCCCCTTTCACGCAGGAGAGGGAAATACTTGTTGGGTCTTCACCCTTGAATCCAATAACTTTTAGAATATCACCCACTTTTGGAGGTGCTGGTAACGTGACCAGTTTGCCCGCCAGTTTAGATTTACTAATGTCTGAAAAACATTTGGGCATGATAACCTTGTTCACTTCAAAATCTTTTTTTAACATGACAATTTGTTTTTAATTAATTGATTTTTTTCCAGAGATGGGTGGGGGATGTAAATGGTACACTACCCTAGCGTGGAACACACTTTATATAATGCCAACCTGAAACTAGAGGGGAGGGGGTGTTTTATAGAGGATTCTCTATTTTAACCACTCTAATTCTCTCTATGTATAGAATATATTCTTAACTTTGTATAGTTATATCAATTAAAGGAGAAGCATGGAGATACGTTTTGAAACTAAAGCGGAAAGTCAAGCCAGACGAGAGAGGGAGGCTCTGGAAAGAACCCCTAACGAGAGATTTATATTCTTTTTGCGTCTGGTCGCCGAGATCGGCAAGTTTCAAACGTTGAAGGAGAGAAAAAGTAACAACTTTATTCTTGAACGGAAAAGATGAGCCTTAATTTCGAAGAAGATGTATGGATGTTTATATCCTTGGCACAAAAGTATCAGGTCAGGATGTTAATGGTAGGTGGTGGTGCTGTCAATTTTTACGGCTACCAGCGTCACTCTGCCGATGTCGATTTCTGGATTGATACCACCCCCTCTAACTTGCTAGCTTTAAGAAATGCCTTGAATGAACTTGGTTACGAGTTCGATGATTTTCCAGAGGACGTGAAAAACGGTCAACAAAATATATCCATAAAGATAAGTCCCGTTATAGATATAGAATTAATCACTTCCTTTAATCCAGGCAGGAGTTTTGATGAATGTTACGAGCAAAGATACACCACGACCAACACCGTCAACGGTCAAACATTCTCTTATGACGTGATAGCCTTTAACGATTTAATTAATAGTAAAATAAAGGCTGGACGTCCTAAAGATTTGTATGACGTGATAGAACTTAGGAAGATTCAAGAGAAGAGCAAGTAAGTACTTATACATGCAGCACTGGCAACTTCACTTCTTCTAGCTGGGCAACTCTCTCTTTATAACATTTAGTATTTATCAATGAAGTAAGGAAATATTGTAAACTATGTATCTGGGGTGGCAGGTTAGGGCATAATTTAGGTAGGTTATATTTCAATGAATAATAGTTATAATGCTTCTTGGCGTTTCTATCTCCATTCCTAACTGTCGTTTCCAGTTCCTCTTCTGGTTGATCGTACCTGTGAATACATAACACTTCCATTAGCTTGAAATCGTATGGAGGTGGGATAACATTCTTCTCTATACAATAATTATATATAATATCATATTTCTCTCTAGCTAACTTATCAAAAGTTCTCAGTCCAAAATTACTTTTAGCATGTGGGGCATCCAGTATAATATTACTATCCGTGATAAGGAAGAAATTATTAACTTCCACCAGTTTATGATGCTTTACTGCCAAATCTATATATTTCTTTACCGTTTTGGGAGATAAGTTTAATCGCCTTGATATTTCTGTTTTGTTATAGCAAGTGATATTGGCATTGTTGATACATAAACATTTAAGTAGCACTAGGAAGGCTTTTAATTCATCAGGAATATCTTCCAGTAATAAATCTTTCTTGAACCTGACCCAGTTACTCTTTGGAATGTTTACATGATACGTGACGGGTGTGGTTAACAGTCCTTCATTGTTCCTGTAATTATACTCTTTACGCAGGAAACCTAAATCTTCAAATTTGGCAGTGTACTTGGAAATGGTATCCACATCTTTAATGCCAGTAACCTCACGAAGTGTTTCCCTCAGTACATGGGATTCACCTGTTTCATAATCTGATTTAAAAAGTAACCATGTAAATGTATAAGTTTCATCTAGGTTCAGTTTACCTGCGATATCTCTCGTTATGATTCTATAATCCTTCTTTTCTCCTTCATTCGCCATTATTAATTCCAGTTTGAAACAACCATCTAAAAATGATCTATGGATTCACTGGTTCTGCTTTTATTTAGTGGGATAGGCTGGCAAGCCTGTAACACCAATACTAGTTATTAGTTTACTAGTTAATAGTATGTACCCTGTCAATTCCCCAAAAGCATACCCCGTCAAATCCCTAATTTTTAAATATTGATCTTTATGGTTGGATAATCTCTCTATTTCAGGTTGGAATCTCTGGTTACATGAAATACAGCCATATCATGTAGCTTTATAGATTAATCTTTAGAAGGTGGTAGTATCTGAATTCTAGTATTCTCATCTGGAACGTAATATATCTTTCTCACTTTATCTACCTGTTTTTTAATCTTTTTCAGCCCTTTAGACTTTATCCAGAATCCTATGGATACCTTATTATCTGGAATACCTGATTGTATGGCTAATCGCCTTAATCGCTCGTAAGTGTACATGATTTAATAGTTTGATTGGTTAGTACGGTGTATCTAGTTTAGTGCCACTTGAAGACCAAAAATTACTCCTTACAGGTGGACTTGCAAGGAGTAATAGGAATCCTTATATGATTGTTTCAAATGGTATGCTTTGATCTTTAAGATGATACAAAGACACTAACTATCTGGCATACCGACAAATAGAGTATAGGTATTCTTTAAAAATAGAGTTGAGGTATATATAAAGTGAGAATATTGAAGATAAGGGTAGCTAACAGGCAAGTTTTCAAATTATAGATGTACTTGTACTGGATATATTCAGGTTGGTGAGTTTTTAACGGATCGGGTATATAACAGTAAAATGCTTCAAATTTTTCACTACATGATAAAATATTAACTGGGGATAATACCTGTTATTTTTCTTGTCACCTCTTTTAGGTAGGGGGAATATTTCCTACTTTTAAGCGGCTAAAAAGAATGATTATGGAAGCAAACGAGATGATTTTAATAGAAACGTTGAAGGATATTGAACCTGCATTAAAAGAATACTTCGCCTATAACAGGACAATGTTATATCCAGAAATAGAAAGAATGTATCTAGCAACTCACCCAGCAGGATTACACAACATACAACCAGAAGACAAGTACAGGGTAGAAGTTCCAAGCACGCTAGATGAACTGGCAACAAGTGATAACCCGTTTGATTGGCAACGTTACGCTCCTAGAGAGCAAAAGATGATAAAAGTGGTTGATACCTTAGCTTACATGACAGATAACATAAAAGGTATCCTTTTTAAAGATGATGGATTGAAGAAAAAGATAGAGGAATTAGTTGAGGGAAGTAATATCCCAGAAGAATATCAAGTTGCCATGGTTCACGTCCTCTGGATACTAGCCATTATCTACAAGAAGCATGAAGCGTTCAAACCTATCCTAGACCCAGAATTACTGGAAGAAACGTATAACATGGATACCTATTTCCAGCAAGTAAGACCTGAAATGTTACAACTCTACCTGTTCCTTAAGAGGGATAAAAGGAAGAGAGATAAATCCATCACTTTAAGCAACAATCAAGAAAAGATTACCATTAATAATGCCATGGAAAGCTGGTTTACCAATCTCCTAAATTCTTACCTTCATATATACTTGGGAGTAAATTCTATTGAAGAAGCGGAAGAAGAATTGAAAGAAGTCTATTCACCGAAGAAAGGACGAAAGGCAGATAACCCAGCACAAAATCTCGTGATGGTAGGGATATACCGTTTACTGGTAAACCGTTCTGGCATGGAGAGAAAAAGTGATATATATAAATTTATCCTCGATTACATGGAATTGATAGGGCTGGTAGAGGATGAAGAGAGCCAGATAGACGTGAACTACATAAACGCCAAGATAGCTTACCTTGAAAAACATGGTTACAAACCAGAATGGATACCAGCCTCTCAAGGTAATTATAGAACCTCCCCTAACAATCCTTCCAAACTTTATTTCTGGTAGTATTACCACGTACATGCCTGATTCATAGCCAGCTAAAGAATACCCCTTGAACTGGCTATATTTCTTTATAATTCCCCTCCTTTTTTTGCCGCATTTTTGTCTTGGCGAACGAATTGATAAAGAGAGAATATCTAAAGAATAGACCTCTAAATGACCTCGATTCTTTATGGTTTAACCTCTCGATTTGAAGTTAGTTTGCCACGTGAAAATAGAGTTCTTGAAGGAAATGGAAAGTCTAAAGAATAGCGTTCGAAATGGCGATTATTCTTTATGGCACACCTTCTCCCTGAACTCTACTTTTGTGACAAATCAATCAATTGACGGTGCGCACCTCATTCAAGATTGAGAAAATAAGTTGAATCATTTAAAAATTTTTATTTATGACGAATTTAACAAATAACCAGAAAGAGGTAATCAATCAAGTTGAAGAAGTAAAAGTGAACGTTATGGATTTGATCGAATTAAAGAAGAAGTTGGCTAAAGCTAGAAAAGATTTAACCAGCTTGGAGAACAAGAACATGAATCCTGCCGTTATCGAGGCGCAGAAGAAGATCGTGGAAGAGCTGGAAGTGGAAGTTGCCAATCATCCTGAAATGAAGGCAAGCGAGATAAAGGTTAAGCCTGATTTTATCACCTTTGAAGTGGTGGATGGCGATACCTACCAGAAAACAGAGGTAAGTAAAAAATTGGCTTTTGTTGAAAACAATCGACCTATTGATTCCAAGAAGGTGGGTACTTTTATCTCTATCATTTCAGATGGGAAGTACGAGAAAGCCTATCCAGTTATCGTGATTCCTGCCGCTTCACTTGTGGAACAGGGATACACGGTAAAAGATATTGAGGGTAAGCCAATCCCTCAAGAAGAGGTAGAAGATTATTTTGTTGTTCTGGACGGTCAGCACCGAAGCATAGCTTTCGCCAGAATAAACGCCACTGGTGAAACTCGTGTTATTCCTAACGTTAGGATTAAGGAGAAAGAGAATGTAGGGGAATATCTTGTTGATATAAACAGGGTAGGCAACTGGAATACCAAGGATAAAATAACGGTAGCGGCTTTGGTGAATAAAGAGGATGAATTACTGAATGTTATGGCGAAACGCATGGAAGAGGGTTTTAATCCTTCCACTTTGGGGTTAATCTACGCCAAGAAAAAATTATCTGACAAGGCAACGAGCTTGGCGTTGAAAGGGGAAGAATATAGCTTACCCCAAGGAGCGGAAATCAATATAGAGAGAGGCAACAAGTTCATCACGTTCTGTCAAATGGCAGGGATCGAAGTGAAAGATATTACCAAACGATACTTCATCGAGGGATTTGAAGGGTATAGTAGTGCCACAAGTGAAGAAAAAGCTTTCGATGCTCTGGGTAAACTGGGAAGCTTGGAAGATAAAGCGAAGAAGTTTAAAGCGGTGAAATCTGGTAATGACTTTATCACACTATTGAAAAAGGCTAGCAAGTAATAAAAAGGTTCTGGTTTTAGCTAAACACGTGTGAAGTCTGACAATGGCTAAAACCAGAAACCTTCATTGTTTAATTATAATATTAATAAGATGCTTAATCTAGAAAAAAGAAGAGAGCTGGGTAAAGCTCCAAAACTGACAACTGAAGAATTGTTGTGGTATATCAATCATCATTACAATGATACAGAGATACTGGCAATAACATCCGAGTTGCGAACCTCTTTACAAAAACGGGTAAATTCATATATTGATGAATGTTTCAACGTGGTGAACGAGGGAATGGAAGAAGAGGATGAAGAGTTGGACGAGGGGGAATACGATTCAATGATTGCCAAGTTGCAAACAGGTGCTAAAGAAATTCTAGTGAAGGAACTGGAACGGGGAATCAGTGAAGACGGTTGGAATCCAGATTTGTTGAACGAGTTGAGAATTGAATACTAATTCTAAAGTGAGGTTTCTGTGGTTGTTTTAAATAACGACCACGGATTCCTTTAATCACCAAAATTTGAAGTCGGTGAGAAAATAGCTGGAACGGTATATAATATCTAAACGACAGTAAAAACTCACCACCTGTAAAATTAGATCACATGAAGAGATTATTTCAAAAATTGAAGTTTGAAGTTATCCCTGCGATATTGAAAAAGGGACAACGTTTGATTAACGCTTTAAAAACGATAGGATATAAAGACATTCCAAGTAACGTGATACTGGATAAAACGCTAACGGGAATTGGTGCCACTTATCAGGAATTACACGCAAAACGTCATTCAATTATCATAGAACCTACCTTACCAGTGATACATGATAAAGCGTACGGTAAAGATGAGATATTGCCAGTTTATGAAAATTGTAAAGTTCCTGACGTGAAACGGTATTTGCAAAGGGCAGAGGTTAAGTACAAGAAGATTCTTACCACGCCAGAAAGTTTCTGGAAGGTAAAGAAAGCGTGTGAAGAGTTGAAACTGGATATGTATGGTATATTCTTTTGCCTGTTTGATGAATGTGAAAAGGTGACGGAGGATAGTGATTTTCGCAGGAAGATAACGAAACCTATGAAGGATTTCTTCCAGTTTAAAGGTAAGGCGTTCGTTTCAGCGACACCACTAGAGGTGAGCGATCCACGTTTTGAAGGTTTCAAGTGGATAAAGGTCAAACCTGATTTTGATTACAAGAAACCTTTGAATCTAATTATTACTAATAGCTATGAAATGTCTGTTCGTAAATTGTTACTGGATGATCTGGCAAACAGTAATTGCGTGTTTATTTTCCTGAACACAACAGATGGCATTGATAAGATCGTGAACACCCTTAAAATAGAGAATCAATCGAGGATATTCTGTTCCAGTAAAAGTGTGAAGAAGCTAAAGAAGAAAGGTTATACTAATGTCGCAAGTTTATATTCAGAACCTATCGCCAAGTACAACTTTTTAACCTGTCGATTTTACTCTGCACTGGATATAATATTGAAAGTGAAACCAGATATAGTGATGCTTACCAACTTGTATGAAGCGGAGCATTCAATGATTGACCCGTACACGGAAGCTGTACAAATATGTGGTCGTTTCAGAAAAGAGATTAACGGTAGTACATTTAATTCTATCACTCATGTTACTAACGTTCGTGACACTTTAAAGGTAAAAACAGATGAGGAGATTGATATTGAACTGGAAGAGAAGTTGAAAACTTACGAGGGTTTGCAGGATAGGTATAATGAAGCAACTGGTGTAACCCGCAAGAAAGCGATACTTGACGATATAAGTAGATTAGGTCTAGCTGAATTTGCCACCCAACTTGATGATGGATTACTTGAAATAGATTACTTCGCCATTGACAATTATTACAACAACGAGAGGGTAAAACGGTATTATCTATCTGGGAATGCTTTAAAAGAATCTTACGAGCGAACAGGGCATTTTATAGTTAGTTACAGGAACGTGTTTTATGCGGTAAGCGACAGTGTTAGGATGGAATTGAAACAGCTTCCAACATTCTCTGAACGCTGTAAATTGATGCTTGATAAATTGAACAAGTTACAGGGTGATCCAGATCGTAATTTTTATACTGACATACTTAAACAGGAAAAAGATGGAGAATTGATAATTGAGGTGTACGAGAAGCTGGGAATAGAGGTGTTTGAAAATAAAAAGTACCAGAGGACAGAGATAAAAAAGGCTCTGGATAAATGTAATACAGAATTATTGCGGTTTAGTGTTGAGGTGGTACAAGAAGTAAGAGAAGCCTTTCCTTTAAACGTGCCACTACTGATGGATGAGATTCAATCTAAATTACAGAACGTATACAAGCGGTACGGTATTAATTATAAAGTGAAGAAAAACACCATTGAAGATTATTACGATGTTAGCTTTTCATACAGCAAGAAACCGTACACGTACACACTTAAAGCGATCAAAGAGAATCCATCTAAGTAACTATTAAAGGATTTGTTAATGAACTTTAGAGTATGCGCCTGTTAACGAGATTGGTTTTTAATAATTTGAGGTGTAGTGATAAAATCATAGTTGGTGGATTATTGGCTAAACGGTATATAAAAAGAAGTATATAGTATTTTTATATTTACACAATTTCATCGACAGAGTCGCCTTATATAATAAACATTTCTTTATTTATTTAGAATCTGCATGAAAGAATATTACATTAAATCTTTTCTGTAAACACTTTATTACGAAAAATAGCTCTCTCTAAAAGTGTTGAATATCTTATTACTTCAATATACATCTCTCCTTTACGTCTATTCTCCCCGCCACTAACGGGATAATTAGGACAAAATAAATAGTCAAAATAATATGCTTTTTCTAAGAACGGATTTGCCCTCATAACCTCATTAAGGGTAAAACTTTCTCCTATTAAATAAGCATAAAATGTTGTTATCTCAAACTTATCTTTAGAAAATTGTCTTATTAAACCTGCATATTGAGAAACTTGTGAAACAAATTTAGAAACATCGGCATCAATGCTTTTGAGTTCTATTATGATACATTTATGCTCTTGTGGGAATAAAAGAATATCAGGTCTGTTCCCAAGTTTATCCCTTTTGTAAGCTGTAAGCTCATTAATTTCTTCTTCAGTTAAATCTTCTCTTAAAAAAGATTCTCCATTTATTTTTATATCTCTCAATTCAAATTCAGATATTCCTTCAAAATGAATAAAATCATCATTAATCATCCATAGATTGCTATCTAAAGGATTATCAGAATGTTGATTAAATAATATGTTATGTAAGAAACTTTCATTATTAATTCTTTTGCGTTTATTAGTGTTTTGTTGACAATACAATTTTTTATCAAGAGTCTGTTGCATTAAATCCAATACAATTTTTCTTTTCGCTAAATATCTAGTTAGTTCAGTTCTGCTAATTTGAGGTACAAGTTTAGTGACTTTTTTGATTTTATCATTGAGTTTCCTGTTAAAATCCTTAGCGCCAGGAGTCAATTCTTTCAATGAATCTATGATAGCTTTTAATCCTGCATCATGCTTTGCAGATATATTCGCATTGTATTCATAAACTCGCTTTAATATTGCTTGATCTGAATCTCCTGCTTTATAACCGACTTCATTTAGCACATTTCTATCTAATGAAAACATTTCTGCCAATACTTCAACTTGATTGTCATAATCTTCTTTGAAATGTTTTATAGAATCGTAATGATTAGTTATGGATGTTGTTACATTCTCCTGTATATCATCTATCAAGATTTCTTCCTCATTTGTAAAAAGGTCTCGTTTTTTTAAAAAATCCTTCTTTGAATAGATTGATAATTGCCCTCTCAAATCATTATCTTTTTCTGTTAAATAGGGGCTAGACACCAAAAACAACAGATACTGATCACCTATCTTTGGCGAATCATTTATGAATGAGAAATCTATTCCAGAAATTTCTACCGTTTCATACTTACTCGTCAATTTAACTTCATTCTTCTTCTGTATAGAGAGGGGTAAACGATATGAATTTATTTCAAACTTCTCCGTTCTCCCTGTTTTAATTATCATATCATTATCTTTTGAAATCTTTGAATATTGAACAGAAATTGTATCTGTAAAATCTGGCTTAGGAATATCATTATTTGTAATAGTACAATCTCTTGATTGATCGTGAATATTGTTAATGTAATATTCAATTTTAATTTGTTGCAAATTTTCTCTATTCAAACAAAACCGACTTAAGTAATGTGTTAGTATTTTATCTCTTAAATATTCTGTTGTAATTTCTTCATATTTTGCTTTATCATCATCATTTATAGGAAAATAGAAAGATACTATAGAACCTGTTGGGGTATTACTATCTACTTCTATTTTATTACTAATCCAAATTACAGATTTATGAGGCGTATAAAATTCTTTCGAAAGGACAATCCTTCGTTTCATTTTCTTACCATTTTCCTCAAAGACACTATAGATATCAGTATTTCTAAAGAAATGCAAATATTGCACTCGTCCTGTGCCAAAATTGTGCTGACCTTTTGATTCATCATACAAACGTTTAAAACGTTCATAGTTTTCATCATTAAAACCTATTCCTGTATCAATAATATTGATAGATTGATAATCGTATTTATCCGAATTTAATGTTTTTGAAACATTCAGTCTTATTATTATGCTGTCAGCAGAACCTTTCGTTACTTCTAATGAATTACTGATCGCTTCAAAAATAGGTTGAAGATAGGAAGTATGCTTCTTTACATGCTTTTTCATTAAAGAGGGATAAGCAATATCCTGTATAACAAACATTCCATTAACTAATTCTTCATACATAATTTCTATCTATTGATTATTGTATGCAAATGTAATGCTATAATTTAATACCAGATATATTAAAGATTATTTTTCTAATAGATTTGTACTATATATTTCATTAAAAACGAATCGAATATTTAAAGTGAATAATAGCCAGAAGATACATTGTTATATACCATTCTGGCTAAAACTCACCTTACTTGATTTATCAACTT
>ERZ772882.1244-NODE-1244-length-28492-cov-27.936069_pt1 | contig 28492 bp, 19 predicted proteins | sample MGYA00580576_ERZ772882 | MGnify/ENA primary metagenome ERZ772882 (study PRJEB29015, sample SAMEA2737658) | human gut metagenome | biome: human gut; feature: human-associated habitat; material: faeces | place: China | collected 2012 ... | reverse complement strand
TAATTCTAATGTCGCTTGTTTATTTTCCATTTATATCTGTTTTTTCCTCATAGCCGCTCGCCCAGCTTCTTTCAGAATGCAATTGCAGCGACTACTTGTCTGCAAAAGTACAAAAAATATCTGATACCTTATTATATATATGAGAAAAACTTGCATTTCATGATAAAAACTTCCCTTTTCCTTTGGTGTTTTCGTACAATTTCTGTACTTTTGCACTTCAGAATAAACAATTCAACTGATTAATAAATGCAATACAGAAATATTGCAGCAACAACAATAACAAACCGGACTACCGATATAATGATGAAAAAATTTTTGATGCTTTATGCATTTTTAATGACCGCTCTTTCTTTGTTTGCTCGCGAAGACAGGGTTAGCAATTTTGAGCAACTGATGCGGTTGCCCCGCATCGCCGAAACCGATATGGTGTCGTATCCTGGAGGCAAGTGTATGATGTATCGTCTTTATCTCAGAGACAAAGACCTCAGTCACACTCCCTTCTCGGTAAGTCGCCCGGCAGAATTCCTCTCTTCCCGTTCCATAGAGCGCAGAAAGAGGCAGAATCTGCCCATCGATGTTACTGATCTGCCTATAGCTCCTGCTTATGAGCAGGCTGTAAGCGAGGCAGGCATCGAGATAGTGGGCAAGAGCAAATGGAACAATACCCTGCTGGTCCGCATTCATAAGGAGAAGGAACTACGGAAACTGGATGATCTGGATTTCATCACACGGAAAATGAAGGTCTTCACTGCTCCCGATTCTGTCAGTCAGCGCATCAGAAGTAGCGTTCGCAGGGGATTGAACGATTGGACTGGTGGAGTAGGCGAATATGGTGCTGCCGATGCGCAGATCCAGTCGCTCAACGGCAAGCGGCTGCATGGAACCGGACATTTGGGCAAAGGAATGATGATTGCTGTCTTCGACGGCGGATTCATGAATGTGGATAAGATTCCGGCGCTGCATAATATCAGATTGGCGGGCGTTAAGGACTTTGTGGTTCCTCAATCCAAGAATGTTTTCGCCGAGATGGAGCATGGAACGATGGTGCTTTCTACGATGGCTGCCAACGAACCCGAAAGATTCGTAGGGGTGGCGCCTGAGGCTCAATATCTGCTGGTGCGCTGTGAAGATGAGCGCACAGAGAGTCTGGCAGAAGAGGATTACTGGGCTTTTGCCGCTGAATATGCTGACAGTTGCGGCGTGGATGTCATCAACTCTTCGTTAGGCTATCATGGCTTCGATGATGCGTCTACCAACCATCATTATTATGAGCAGGATGGTAATTCTACCCTCATCTCCCGCACCGCTTCGATGTGTGCTGACAAGGGAATCATCTGTGTCAATTCTGCAGGAAACGACGGAATGGGAAGCTGGAAGAAAATCAATTTCCCTGCCGATGCACGCAATATCCTTACCGTGGGCAGCGTAAACGAAATGGGCGAGAATGCGGCTTTCAGTGCCGTGGGACCTACTGCTGACGGCAGAATCAAGCCTGATGTGATGGCTTATGGAAGTCCTACCTGTGTGATTACGGGCCGTGGAAATATCATCAATGATAACGGAACGTCTTTCTCTTCTCCGCTCATCGCCGGAATGGTAGCGTGTCTCTGGCAGGCTTTGCCTCAGAAGACGGCTAAGCAGATTATGAAACTCGTGAGATTGGCTGGTAATAATCAGCATCATCCCGATAATGTATTCGGATATGGTGTGCCTGATTTCTGGAAGGCTTATCAGACGGGGAAAGCGATTAAGTAGTTAATAGTTGATAGTTTATAGTTAATAGGGCAAACTTGCTCTGCTAGCTATAAACTTTCAACTATAAACTGTAAACTTTAAACAGTAAACAGCATGGAACGACTTCGATTGTCCCTTTTTGAATTGAACTCGATGGTCCGTGAGGTCATTTCGATGTCCTTGCCCGATAGCTATTGGGTGGAAGCGGAACTCTCCGAGGCTCGAGAGGGCTACGGCGGGCACTGCTATCTGGAACTCATCGAGAAGGATGAGCGGTCTAATACGCCCATTGCCAAGGCGCATGCCTCCTGCTGGCGAAACCGATGGATGCTCATCAAACCGAATTTCGAGCGCATCACCGGACAGCGCATTCATGCCGGAATGAAAGTGCTGCTCAAGGTACACGCGCAGTTTCATGAGAACTATGGCTTCTCCTGGATAGTAGATGATATTGATCCTAACTATACGATGGGCGATATGGCGCGCAAGAGGCTGGAAATCATCAATACGCTGAAAGCAGAGGGCGTATTCGAACTGCAGAAGGAGTTGGTGCTCCCGATGTTCTGCCAGCGCATCGCCGTCGTTTCCAGTGCTACGGCAGCTGGTTATGGTGATTTCTGCAACCAGCTTGCCGATAACGATTATGGTCTGCAGTTTCAAACCCGCCTCTTTCCGGCTACGATGCAGGGCGAGGGGGTAGAGCAGAGTGTGATAGCTGCCCTCGACAGTATCAATGCCGAATGGGAGCAGTTTGATTGCGTGGTCATCATCCGAGGCGGTGGCGCTACGAGCGATCTCTCGGGTTTCGACACCCTGGCGCTTGCCGAGAATGTGGCAAACTTCCCGCTGCCTATCATCACGGGAATAGGACATGAAAGGGACGAGAGTGTGCTGGATATGATTTCTTTCCAACGTGTAAAGACACCGACAGCCGCTGCCGCCTTCCTCGTTAATCATCTTACTGAGGTTTATGCCCGTGTGGTGAATGCGCAAGAGGCTATCGTGCAGAATGTGAAGCACCGTCTGCAGGTGGAGAAGATGAGGCTCGACAGATTGAGCAACTCGATTCCTGTTCAGTTTTCGCTGGTGAAGACGAAGCAGGGAGCCTATCTCGACCGTCTGATGAGCCGTTTAAGCACGAATGTCCAGTCGAAACTATCGGAAGCCCAGCGCCATTTCGAGATTCTTTCTCAGAATGTTCAGCCGATATTGGAAAGGAAGATGCTCAACGAGAGTCATCGTCTGCAGCTTCTTTCCCAGCGCATTCAGGCACAAGACCCCGAATTGTTGCTGAAACGTGGCTACAGCATCACGCTGAAAGATGGCAAAAGTATCCGTTCTGCCTCGCAACTGAAGTCTGGCGACATCATTGAAACGAGGTTTGCCGAGGGCAGCGTGAAGGCGCAAGTTGAATAATAGTTTATAATTTATAGTTAATAGTTTATAGCAATCTGGCTAAACGGCGAAGCCGCTATAAACTATTAACTCTTAACTAAAATAGGATTATGGAAAAAGAAGAAATGAAATACGAACAAGCCGTAAGAGAGCTTGAAGAAATCGTAGACAGAATGGAGAATGATGAACTCGATATTGATCAGCTCTCCGAGCAGTTGAAACGTGCAAAAACCTTGGTGAAACTCTGTAAAGACAAGCTCACCAAGACCGATGAGGAAATCAAGAAACTCCTCAGCGAGGATTGATTTACTGAGTGGCGGGCCGATTTTTCTTTGATTCTTCATTGGATTCTTTGAATTTTAAAGGGTTAATGTTTTGTTTTGCACACGGATCTCACGGATTTTGGCTCCTTCGGAGTTTTGGCTGTGAGTCTTAGTGAGTACCGTTGCTTGCAACGAAGAAGATCCGTGAGATCCGTGTGTGACTTAAATACTATCCGCAACCATGATACTTAGCCATCGTAACCATGATACTTAGCGGTCGTAACTATCTTGTTTACGGCCGGGGGGTAACTAGGGTGAGTAGGAAATCGCTTTTTCTGGGAGTCTATATATATACTATATCTTTCCTATAGTAAACGAACCTTTACATAAGGAAACTCTTAGAAAGTACTCTCCCCTTACTTACCCTACCCACCCGTAGAAGGGCAGGTCGGGGGCGGTATCCTGCTGCGAATAGTCATCCTCTGCTCTTGGCGATGAAGTCGGTGAAGGGTGAACCTCGATGCCAACCTTTAGCGTTAATAATGTGTTAAAAACACCCCATAACCCATTATAATAGAGATTCTTATATTTCTAGCATGCGCTGTATATACAAAGTTCTTTTTACTAGGGTTCACCCCAGAGCCGAAAAGGTGAATGCTTGGGGCAAGTGTTCACCCCGCTGTTCACCATTTGGTAACTATCGACAAAGATACGACAAAAGGCTTCCTGTTTTATTTCAAGCAATGTTCGTTCATTGGCATTGGGGTTGTTGCATTATCCACTTCCTGTAAGAGGGTGTGTCATAAGTCTGGATAATAGTTGGTGTATAACAGTTGACTACCGCATGCACAACAGGTGTTGTGCATGCGCATATCAGCTGTTATGCAAGCGCACAACAGCTGTTGTGCGACCGAAGATACTGACTGTCTCAACAACATATCTTATCTCTTCCAACAACTTATTCTGTCTCTTCCAACAACATATCCTATCTCTTCAAGCAACATATTCTATCTCTTTCAACAAATAGAAGAGGGTGAATCATAAACTTATGACACATCCTCTTTCAATTTGACTTGAATAGAACGCAAACCAGCGTTTTACATGGTAAAGGTCTTGAAAATCCCTCACTCTGAGGAATTTCCGAACGCATATCAAGGCTAAGCCTAACTACAACCTTTGCACCCCACTTGTATTGTTTCTGCTTCTCGCAAATGTCCTCGCCCAAACTCCAGTAGAATTTGAGCATTTCCGTATTCACTTTGACAGCAGCTTTAAGTTGTGCCATGCGGAAACGTTTCTTCAGGTCAGACAATCACTTCACATAGTTCTTGTCTGCCATGAAGGAGTCGCTATTCACGAACTGCGGTATATTATCTTTATTTTTCATATCATTACCTTTTTCGAAATCCTTAGTTTCCTTTATATCAGAAAGTGTTGCTTCAATGTCTTCTATTGTAGGCAACTGGCTCTGTATGTTTTCAGGCATGAGCTTAGACATCCTTCTTGTAATTGTGCAACAAGTTATTGCACATTTACTTCGTCTAATTTGGAAACAGTTTGTTGTCAAATTGTAAGTTGCTCATTATAAAACTGATACCATTGTCTGATATACTTCAAGTTTCTGTATGAAAGCCCTTTCATATCTGGGAACTCTGCCACAACTTGTGGAAAGTTTACTCTAACAATCCCAACTCTTTCAGATAGCCCTCAATCTCCTTGTCAAGGTCAGCACGTTTGGCCTCCAGGTCCTTGATTGCCACGTAGTTTGTTTGCAACTTCTCAAAGTTTGTCAAGAAATTTCTGTTGTAATTCTTCGCTCATATCGTTATTTCTTTTTTATATTCAATGATTCACTGACATTGATATATTTTTCGTCTTTATCTGTTATATACTGATGGCTGTACTTTCCTTTTCCCTCATTTAGGATTATTACACCATTCCAAAAGGATGTCGGACTTATGGCATAGCTTGGGTCTAAACAGAATATTTTCTTGACACCGTCTTTTTGTTCTTCATACCCAATAGCAAGTACAGCATGAGCGTCACCTTTAAAAGACAGAGCGGTAATCAAAGGCGTGTCGCTATCTATTGCAGTCCTAAGTTCTTCTACAAAAGAAGTTTGGTCTGATAAAGATGCTGTATATTGAAGAGGCGAAGATGTAACCTCTTTAGCAAAAGAATGGGATAGCTTTTCTTTTATTTCGGAAAAATAAAATCCATCACGGCACAGTCCTTCTGTCACAAAGAACTCTTTGAAGAGTCTCCCTTTTGCGGTATTTCCCTTAAATGTTGTTTTCAAGTTGACAACTTGATTACGAGTAAGAACCTTTAGTATGAGCAGGTTCATCATCATGGAATATACGGCACAAGCCCCATCCATTTCTCCTTGTTGTAAATGGACAGGTTGCCACTTGCGGTTAAATACACTAACACCCGAAGCCGTTATATCTAAATCTTTAATAATCTTAATCATTGTCGCTTTGTTATATATCTAAATCTTTTGTAATCTTAATCATTGTCACTTTGTTATTCCCAACTGAATGTCCTTATTATAGAACGCAGTTTCTTTGCCTTTTCAAAACATTGTGTCCACAAAGACACAGCAAGTTATGTTTCGAGTTACTCGAAACCTTTTGGGTTACTCCCAAAAGAACTTGCCTGTCGGTGATTTGTTCCTCCGTAGTCGGACAATTAAGATGGAAAGAACATATAAAAACAGCATAAAAAGTTTCTGATTTTTCTCATAGACAATTTAAATTTTATATTTTTGTGCAAAATTAGAAACAATGACAGAACTATTTCCATGACAGTCCTTTGCTGTCTAAATCTCTTGTGCTGAAAGGTGGTATAGCCATCAATCTCACCGTTTTCCAACTGCCAAGACTCTCGGTAGATATAGACCTTGACTTTACTGTGGATTGCGACCGAGAATCCATGCTCTCCATTCGCCAAGAAGTGAATAACGAGATTCTACGCTATATGGAGTCGGATGGTTCTCGAATCTGGTGCTGTGCTCGTCATCAATGATGCTTTTCTCTTATTCTTCTGCCAGTTCTTTCATCGCATCGTTTAATGTGTTGAAAAGAACGTTGATGTTTTCTTCTTCATTCTTGCATGCCTCCTTGAAGAGGGCAACAGGATCTTCGGTGCTGCTCTTGAGCGGAGTCTCGTTGAGCAAGATGTTGACATTGTTCAGCAACATGCCGTGAAGGGTAGGCATGTGGAGCTGGTGCTGTTCGCCCTCCTTGCTGCCACACTTCAGTCCTGCGGCGTATGCCTTTACGATGATGCGGACCAGGAGATGGATGGCCATCGGCTCGTCGGCGAGACTGATCAGAATGCCGTGGGTATAATCGCGTACATGCTCTTCAAGAGTGGTAAACTTGCCTTGAAGAAGCCAGGTGAAGTTACGCTTGTATTCAGACTCCATCGCCTTGTAAAGCTGGTTCGATTTGCAGGCTATGCGCAAGTAGTCGAGCATGGTTGGCTCAAAGGTCGGGTCAGCCTGTTTCATGCTGTCGAAGTTCTTCTTCATGCGCTCGTTGGCTTCCTCGGCAGTCTTGTAGTTGAGGCGTACGAGGGTAGAGAACATGATGTCGAAGAAGTATTGGTTTACCTCGCCATAGTGCTCCAGCATCATCTGCTTGATCTGTTTCGGGTCGTTCTTCTTGCTGAAGTCATTGCCTTCGATGGTAGCATCGATGATGCCACGTGCGTAGGCTTCGAAGAAACCTCTTACAAATGCAGCTACTGCCTGATAACTGTTGATTCTTTTGCTCATTTCTTGTCTGTGTTTATTGGGCTGTTCCTGTTTGGAAATATCAGCTTCTTATTCAAAAGTCTTAAATTCATACCCCTGTTCCATGAGCCATTCTATGGCCTGAGGGAGCGCTGTCTTCAGCTTTTCAATGCTCTTCAGCGAGTCGTGGAAGGTGATGATGCTGCCATTGCGGGCATATCGCTTCACATTGTTCACCACATCTTCTGCCGTCATCCATTTGGAATAGTCGCGCGTCACCACATCCCACATGATGACCTTGTAAGTGCGATGCAGCCACCAATACTCACTTGGTCGCATCCAGCCGTGAGGTGGACGGAAAAGATGGGCATGGATGATGTCGTTCGCCTTATTGGTGTTGAGCACGTAGGAGATGACGCGGTGCTTGAAGGCACCGATATGATTGAATGTATGGTTGCCTACCTGATGACCCTCTGCCACAATCTGGTTGTAGAGGTCATGATGGCGCAATACATTCTCGCCTACCATAAAGAAAGTAGCCTTGATATTGTACTTTCTCAGGGTCTCTAAGATGAATGGAGTTGACTCTGGAATCGGACCGTCATCAAATGTAAGATAGACAGAATGGTCTTTCTTGTCCATTCTCCAGATGGCCTTTGGATATAACCATCTGAGCCATTTGGCTGGTTGCTCTATGAACATGGATAAAACAGGTTTATATGAATAATGAAAAGTTTGGTGTCGTGTTTCGCGACACCAAACTTTTTTCTATTTTTTACTGATTGCCTTCCGGCATTCTGCCACCTCTGCCATGATAGAGACGGTAGAGGTTGTTGAGCTGCTTCTCATACTTCTGCTCCAACTGTGGACTCACCATTCCGGCAGCCTCGCAGATGCTCTGCATGATCATGATCTGACGGATGCAGTCGTTCTCTGCCTGGAGGAAACGGTCGTTTGGCAGCGAGAGATAGTAGTTGAGGTATTGTGAAGCATTCTTCCATACCGCTTCAATATATTCCTTACCCTTGGCTTTCTGACCGGTCATCAGCCAGCCGCGAGCCATATCCAAGCCACCGCTCATGTAGTCGAGGGTAACATTATAGGCAGGAATCTCGGTATCAGCCTTCTTCAGGATGTTGATAGCCTTCTGTTTCTTGCCTTCGGCGATGAGCTGGAGGGCTGTCTGGGCGAGCAGGCGACGGTGGGTATAACACATACGCATGGTTGTCTCGTCGATGTAGAGTCCCTTCTGCTTCAGGTTGCCGAACTTGAATCGGGTCATGATGTTGTGATAAGCCTTCTCTGTATCGAAGTTCTTGGCACCTGGCTTGTTGGTGGTGAACGGAGTGATACGGTTCACAAGTCCCTCCTGTACGAAGTTGTCGCCGAGGTTCATATAGTTCTCTTCGCCTACGGTGAGTGCTACGTAGAGCGGACGGGTCCAGTTACACTGTGCCAGCATCTCGAGCATCATGAGGTCGCCCTTGTAGAGTGCGCTCTTGCCGGCAAGAGAGATGACCATCTTGTCTGGAATAGAATCTGATGCCATCATCATACCGCTCTTCTTTACAGCCTCCTTGTCGATGGTGACATAGAGGGTATCTGTAGGGATGAAGTGCATGTCAGGGTTCTTGCTGCGTACCCAGTTCTTCAGGATGTTCTTGAGCTCGAACGGTTCGTCACCAAACTGCTTCTTGGCATTCTCTGGATCCTGCTTGTAGAAGTCGAGAATCTGCTTCTTTGCTTCAGGTTCAACAGATACATATTCGTTGGTACCTGAACAGAAGTCGAGACGTGGCCAGGTGATTGGCACAGATGGTGAGTTGTATGCAGGACGCATCATCTGGTCGATATACCAGTCGGTCTGCAGGTAGCTCAGGTTACATACGCGGGCATCTGTTCCAACGCCTTCTACCTCCTGGTTGTACCAGAGTGGGAAGGTATCATTATCACCATTGGTAAAGATGATAGGGTTGCCCTTCTCCTGGAGTGACATCAGGTAGTTCTGACCGAAGTCACGGCAGGTGTAACGGTTTGAGCGGTCGTGATCGTCCCAGGTCTGTGAAGCCATCTGGATTGGTACGAGCAGAGTTAGTACAGCTACGATGGCTGTTACGGCAGTACCGCTGAGCTTCATCTTGCGCTTCAGAATGTCGATGATGGCGAGTACGCCGAGACCGCACCAGATAGCGTATGCATAGAATGAGCCGGCATAAGCATAGTCACGCTCACGTGGCTGCATCGGTGTCTGATTCAGGTAGATGACGATGGCAAGACCTGTCATGAAGAACAGGAAGAATACAATCCAGAACTGCTGGATTCCGATAGGGAGGAGCACTTCCTCTTCCTTGCCGTTCTTCATTACCTTCTTCTTGCGGGTATACCAAGCCTGCCAGAAAAGTCCGATGAGACCGAGAATCAGCGGCATGCAGTAGAATACATTGTGGCCCTTGTTCTCCTTCAGGTCGTCTGGCAATTTGCTCTGGTCGCCATAGAGTGAATCATCGATGAATGAGAAACCGGTAATCCAGTTTCCGTGCTCTGGCTCACCATTGCCCTGGATGTCGTTCTGACGGCCGGCAAAGTTCCACATGAAGTAGCGCCAGTACATGAAGTTGCACTGGTAAGAGAGGAAGAAGCGGATGTTGTCAAACTGTGACGGCATCTTCACCATCATACTCTCTCCGCAGCGGTCGTAAGGAATCTCTGTGCCTTCTACACCGCCCATCCAGTCTTCGTATGCCTGGGCATGAGCCGAACTGTACATACGAGGGAAGAGCATGTTCTGGGCATAAATATACTTATTCTTGTGACTTACTACGAAGTAAGAGTCCTTCTCATCAGCCGAAGCCTTCTCCTTGCGCTGGTAAACCGGTGCGCCTTCCTTCATGACAGGCTTGCACATGTTGCCGTCTACTTCGAGGGCTACCTGTGATGTATAAGCCTGGCCATAGAACAGAGGACGGTCGCCATACTGGTCGCGGCTCAGATAACTTCCCAGGGTAAAGATGTCCTCAGGAGAGTTCTGGTCCATAGGAGGGTTGGCAGAAGAACGGATCACGATGAGTGCGTAGCTGGAATAACCAATCATCAGCATCAGCATGCAGAGCAAGGCTGTATTCTTGACGCGTGCTGAGATGAGAGGCAGGAGCTGCATCTTCTTCTTGGCGATGCCAGTAGATTCGTCAACGCCTGTAACTACCTCCTGCTTGCGCTTGTAGCCGAGTACGAACCAGAGGATAACCAGCACGATGATGCCGGTAATGGCAGCTGTCCAGCCATATCCGTAGAATGGGATGCCGAGCATGCCGAAACCGAGAACGAAGGCGATATTCTGCTTCTTCTCGTTCTTCTCTGATGCATTACAGGTCTCGTAGATGCCCCAGATGACAGAGGCTACAAGCCAGATGATGTATACGATTTCACCGGTATTGAACGGACAGCCGAGGGTGTTGACAAAGAACAGCTCGAACCAGCCGCCTACGGTGATGATACCTGGAACCACACCATACAGTACGGCTACTACTACGAGGAATGAAAGGAACAGTGCCAGGAGAGAACCCTTGAGGTTGGCATGTGGCACCTTCTTGTAGTAATAAACCAATACGATGGCTGGGATACAGAGCAGGTTGAGCAGGTGGACACCGATACTCAATCCGGTCATATAGGCGATGAGCACAAGCCAACGGTCGCTATGAGGCTCGTCAGCATGGTCTTCCCACTTCAATATCAGCCAGAATACCACAGCGGTAAAGGCAGAAGAGAACGCATAAACCTCACCCTCGACAGCTGAGAACCAGAAGGTATCGCTGAAGGTGTAGATGAGTGCGCCCACCATACCGGATGCCTCGATGGCAATCAGCTTGCTGGTGGTCAGTTCTTTCCAGTCGCTGATGACGAGTCGGCGAGCCAGGTGGGTGATGGTCCAGAAGAGGAACATGATACAGACGGCGCTCAGCAGGGCGCTCATTGTATTTACCATCTTGGCTACCTGGGTAGTGTCGCTGGCGAAATGTGTGAAGAAATTGCCTAAAAGCATGAAGAATGGTGCCCCAGGTGGGTGACCGATCTCCTGCTTGTAAGCAGTCGTAATAAACTCAGGACAGTCCCAGAAGCTGGCTGTCGGTTCAATTGTGGAACAATAAGTGAACGCCGCAATGATGAATGCGACCCATCCGAAGATATTGTCCACTAATCTGTACTGTTTCATTATTGTTTAAACTTTAATGTATTATATTTCTTTCTGAATGCTTTCTCTGTTTCTGAGTGCTTTCTCTGTGCCTTTCTAGAAAGGCACATTCCAGTTGCAAAGATAATAAAAAGATGAGATAATATGGATTTTTGCACCTGTTTTTTAGGCATTATTATATAATAAGCCTATACATTTAAGAAATGCTCTTCCAGTTTCTCTCTCGGCATATCAGCCGTATCGTGGTAGTGGAGATGATGATTTACGCAGGCGATGTGCTTTACGTTATTGAGCACTTCGGCTACATCATGGCTTACGATGATGATGGCGCACTCCCGGTTGATCTGTTCCAGCATCTCGTACATCTGTTTCTGGAAACGGCGGTCGATGTAGGTGTTGGGCTCATCCAGTATCACTACATCGGGTTTGGAAACAATGGCGCGGGCGAGGAGTACTCGCTGAAGCTGTCCGCCGCTCAAGGCTGCGATATGGCGGTCTTTCAACTCCGTGAGCTGCATCTGTTCCAGACAGTCGAGTACCTGCTGGTGCTGTGCCTGGGTGTATCTCGAAAAGAGACTTTTGGTCTTGCTGAGTCCTGAGAGTACCACTTCATAAACGGAGATAGGGAACTGTTTGTCGAGATGATTGTATTGGGGCAGATATCCCATGCTGATTTCCCTTACTTCCACCCCGTCTTTATAAAAGTGGATGCTGCCGTCTGTGGGTTTCATCAGTCCCAAGATGAGGCGCATGAGGGTTGTCTTGCCACCACCGTTGGGACCGATGATGCCAAGATAATCGTCTTTACAGACGGTGAGGTTGATGTCGTGGAGCACCTCCTTGCCTTCATAGCCTGCCGAAAGATGCTCTATCTCTATTAACTTTGAACTTTGAACTTTGAACATTGAACTTTATGATTAGTTGTTGTTCTAACAAAGCTTTTGCCCTTACAGGGCGCCTTGTTAACTGCTATTATACCCAGGGCGTTGCCCTGGGCTAGGAGCTTCTGCCCTTTCAGGGCGTGTGGAGCTTACAGAACGTGTGGAACTTACAGAACGTGTGGAGCTTACTTCCCAACAACGATTTTCTTGCCTTGTACCGCTGCTGCCGCTTCCTGCATCGCCCAGTTCCAGTCGCCCTGCAATGGGTTGATATTCATTGCCTTGGTCTGGCTTTCCTTGATGAAAGTATTGGTGTTGCGGTTGGCAAATTCTGCCTGAATGAGGCAATATTTTATCTTTTCTTTTCTTGCTCTCTCTATGAGGCTTTTCAGCTGGGAGGCACTAGGCTCCCTGCCTTCTTCCTCTATGGCAAGCTGCTCCAGCTGGTAGTCACGGGCAAAGTAGGTGAGGATAGGGTGATAGATGACGAACTTGCGTACCAGGTCTGGGTCCTTTTTGAAGCTCTCCTTGATGGTGCTGTCTCTCTTGTCGATGATGCTGAGCAGCGACTGGTAGTTCTTCTCAAAGAATGCCTTGTTCTTCGGCTCCAGTTCGCAGAGCGCCTTGAGGATGTTGCTGGCTATGATGCGGGCATTGCTGCAACTCATCCATACGTGTGGGTCGATGTTGCCACCCGGAGTCTTGGCAGGCTTGATGCCCACGGAAGTATCTATCACTTTCATATCCGGAGCGTTGTCCTGCAGCTTCTTCATCCAGGTCTGCTCAAAACCGATGCTGCCCACTTTCAGATAGAGGGCACTCTTCGAAAGTTCCATCATCTGCTGGGCGTATGGCTCGTAAGTCTCTGGATTGTTACCATTCGATACCATTACGTTGACATCTACCTTGTCTCCGGCAATCTTATCTACGAAATATTGGTAGGGAGGGATGGTAACGGTTACAGTAGGCTTGGCATTACTTTCAGCCATGCCAGCCTTTTGCTGGTTGCTTTTGCAGCCAACCATTAGGGCGCATATTATAATAAGGTATAAAAATCTCTTCATAATTAAACGATAAAACTCAGTCCATAGACCAATAAAACATATCTTAGTACTTTTCCGATGGTGATACTGAGTATCGAAATCGGAATATTGGCTCTTGTCAAGCCTAAAACGATGGTGATGGCACTTCCCAATAGTGGGAGAAAGGCGAAGAATCCCATCCAGGCGCCTCTGCCTGCCATGAAACGTTCAGCCTTATCCAGACTTTTTTTCTTCACATGCAGGTATTTCTCTATCCATTCCATCTTACCCATTCTGCCCACACCGTAGTTGAACATGGAACCAAGCACATTGCCGATGCTACCGTAGATAACGAGGGGGAGAGGCTCTAGTCCAGCTGCCTGCAAGCCTGCCATTACTGCCTCGCTGCTGAATGGGAAGAAAGAACCTGCCAGAAAAGCTGCAGCAAGCATGCCCCAGTAGCCCCAGTCGATTAAGAAACTGATAATCCAACTCATAGTAATATGCTCTCTGGTACGAGTATGTTGTAAGCCATGATAAGTACCAGCATGATGAGCAGCAGGATGAAGGAGATGTTGGTAAACTTACCTCTGGTGAATGTGATGAAATGGGCGATAAGCGGTGCTGTATTCACAATCAGGATGCCGCCCAGTTCCTGTATATGTCGAGGCTGGAGGACGATGAAGATGATGCAGGCAACCGATATCATGATAAACGTTTCGTAGATCATGCGGGTTCGTATCTTATCGCCGTAGCTGGTGCGTATGAAGTGGATGGAACCGATGATGGTGAGCAGGATAACGAAACTCAGGTTCAGTACCTGATGGTCGGTAACCTGCGAATAATCAAAGAGTTCGCTGTAGTTGATGAATTCGCAGAAGTGGTCTGCCAGCCCCTGTATGTTGTCGGTATAGAAGAAATAACCGGCTGCAAACCAATAGGGCACGATGAGACCTACCAGGGATGCAAAGAATGTCTTTACGCTAAACGAGAGGGTAAACACCATCATCATGATCCACAGTATAGGCATGAAATAGCCTATCTGCACGAAAACCATCGATGCCAGACCGATGCAGGCAAAGGCGTAGAAAGTCCAGCCTGTTGAGCGTTTATCCTGATAGCAATTCCAGATAATGAGATAAAAGGCGATGAAACACATCGTCACAATACTGCTTTTTAAAGAGAGTTGGGGGAGTCCTGCCATCGTCATTAATGCCAGAAAACTGCAAGATACCATTCGGCTGTAGGTACGCATCAGGGCATTATGGTTGTTCAGTTCCACCATCAGCAGGGTAGACATGGCTGTAAAAGCAAATTCTACCCAGATATTGGATACCAATAAACCTACTGCAACCCAAACCAGTGTGGCAAGGGTTGCAGTAATAGGTAAAGAGTAGCGGCTAGCCGCTACTTTATTTTGAAAAGTTTTCTTTCTTAACATCTAATTCAATGTTGAATGCCTAAAACAATGTTGAATGTTAAGTGTTGAATGTTGAATTAGGCTAGCGCCCTTGAGTCCGTTAGGCAATTCAACATTCAACATTCAACATTCAACATTAAAAAAACTAAAGGTCCTGTCCGATATCAGAACGGAAGTACTTGTCGGTAAACTGGATCTTCTGTGCCTCAGCAAAGCTCTTCTTCAAGGCTTCTTCCTTGTCCTTGCCGTAGCTGCTTACGCAGATGACACGACCACCGTTGGTTACTACCTGACCATCCTTCATAGCTGTACCGGAGTGGAATACTACCGAACCTTCTACATCGTCGATGCCCTGGATAGGATAACCCTTCTTGTAAGCCTCTGGATAACCGCCGCTTACGAGCATTACGCAGACTGCTGCACGCTCGTCAAACTCGATGCTGCGCTTGTCCAAGTCGCCTGCTGCTACACCCTCGAAGAGATCCACGATGTCGCTCTTCAGACGGAGCATCACGCTCTCTGTCTCAGGATCACCCATACGGCAGTTGTACTCGATGACCATAGGTTCGCCTTCAACGTTGATCAGACCGAAGAAGATGAATCCCTTATAGTCGATGTTCTCCTCAGCAAGTCCCTCTACTGTAGGACGGATGATGCGCTCTTCAACCTTCTGCATCCACTCCTTGGTAGCGAATGGTACAGGGGTAACGCTACCCATACCACCGGTATTCAGACCGGTATCGTGCTCGCCGATGCGCTTGTAATCCTTAGCCTCAGGCAGAATCTTGTAGTTCTTGCCGTCAGTCAATACGAATACAGAGCACTCAATGCCGCTGAGGAATTCCTCGATGACTACGCGTGCCGAAGCGTTGCCGAACATACCGCCGAGCATCTCCTTGAACTCCTTCTTAGCCTCTTCCAGGGTAGGGAGGATGAGAACGCCCTTACCGGCGCACAAACCGTCAGCCTTCAATACATAAGGAGCCTTCAGTGTCTCCAGGAATTTCAAGCCTTCCTCTACGTGCTCGCCGTCGAAAGTCTCATACTGGGCAGTAGGGATGTTGTGGCGCTTCATGAACTTCTTGGCGAAGTCCTTGCTGCCTTCCAATACGGCGCCAGCCTTTGATGGACCGATGACAGGGATGTTCTGGGTGCGAGGATCGTTCTTGAAGTCATCGTAAACACCCTTTACCAATGGGTCTTCCGGACCAACTACCACCATATCAACGCCATTTTCTACTGTGAAGTTCTTGAGCGCCTCAAAGTCGTCTGCCTTGATATCTACGTTCTCGCCGACATTCTGAGTACCGGCATTACCTGGAGCGATGAAGAGTTTCTCACACTTCTCGCTCTGAGCGATTTTCCATGCTAAGGCGTGCTCGCGGCCACCGCCTCCTAACAATAAAATTTTCATTTGCTGTAAGTTATTGTTTGTTATTTGATGTAGAAGTAAACTCCCCTTTTCGGGGGGATGTTTACTCCTAGATATTTACTTGAGATAATCGAAGAAATAATTGCTGATGCGCTCATGCAGATGAGTGCTCTGATGACCTCTCATGTTGTGAGGCTCGCCAGGATAGACGAAGAAGTCTGGCTGGGTGCCTGCTGCGATGCAAGCCTTGAGGAAGGTGAGGCAGTGCTGTGGCACTACGGTCACATCGTTCAAGCCCTGGATAATCTGCAGCTTGCCCTTCAGGTTCTTTGCCTGATAGAGCAGGGAGGTCTTCTTGTAACCCTCTGGGTTGGTCTGTGGGGTGTCCATATAGCGCTCGCCATACATCACCTCGTACCAGTGCCAGTCGATTACCGGACCGCCTGCTACGCCTACCTTGAACACATCAGGGTGGTTGGTCATCAGCGAGATGGTCATGAATCCGCCGAAGCTCCAGCCGTGAACGCCAATCTTGTCAGCATCTACGTAAGGAAGCGTCTTCAGATATTCCACGCCCTTCATCTGGTCTTGCATCTCAATCTGTCCGAGCTGACGGAAGGTAGCCTGCTCGAAAGCCTTGCCACGGTTCTCGCTTCCACGGTTGTCGAGGATGAAGAGCAGATAGCCCTTTTCTGCCATGTAGGTTTCCCAACCACGGCTAGAGTAGTTCCAGCGGGCATCTACGTTGTGGGCATGAGGTCCACCATATACATATATAATGGTAGGATACTTCTTGTTTGGATCGAAGTTTACCGGCTTCACCATTCTCCAGTAGAGGTCTGTTTCGCCATCGGCAGCCTTGATGGTACCGCAGCTGTACTCAGGCACATTGTAGCCCTTCCAAGGGTTCTCGGCTGTGAAGTAAGCGGTGCGCTTGCCGTTCTCGGTATTCACGAGGGCAATCTTGCGAGGCACGGTAGGAGTAGAGTAGTTGTCGAAGACATACTGTCCGTTCTCGCTCAAAGTGGCGCTGTGCCATCCCTTGCCGCAATCATCTACCAGCGTACGTTTGCCGGTTTTTGTATCTACGGCAAAGATGTTTCTCTGGATAGGCGATTTCTCGTTGGATGCGATGATGATACTCTTGCGCTTGCTGTTGAAACCGAGCACTTCCATCACTTCCCATTTGCCGGAAGTCAACTGCTTGATTTCGAGCGATTCCGTGTTGCTTGCCATGCGGCTTCCGTGCTTGCCCAGGGTGCAGAGATAGAGGTGGTTGTAGCCATCCTTGCGGCTCTGCATGATAAAGCTGTTGCTGTCCCAAGGCAGGAACTGGATAGGATGACATGGTTCTACATATTTCTCATCGGTCTCGCGATAGAGTTCGCCTGTCTTCTCGCCGGTTTCTGCATTGTAGGCAGTCAGACGGCAGTCGTTCTGGTCGCGGTTCAGTTCGAACATATAGATGGTCTTGCTGTCCGGACTCCATGCGATGTTGGTGAAGTAGCGGTCGGTTGGATCGCCAGCTTTCAGATAGACGGTCTTGCCGGTCATGCAGTCGAACACGCCTACGGTTACCTTGTGTGATGTCTCGCCAGTCATCGGATACTTGTCTGGTGCAGGAGTAGCAATGCAACTCTGTGTTTCAGGATGGTTGAAACCGATTTCCGGGATGTCGACCTGCGGATAGTCGGTTACCATACTCTGGTCCATGCGATAGAAGGCGAGCAGTTCGCCGTTCGGACTCCAGAAGGTTCCCTTGCTGATACCGAACTCATCGCGGTGAACACTCTGTCCATAAACAATTTCGCGGCTTCCGTCCTTTGAGAGCTGGAAATCGTGAGATTTCTTCTCTTTTGTCAGGGTGTTGCTGGTTACATCGAAGGTACGCACATAGAGGTTGCTGCCCTTCAGATAGGCGAAGGCGTTCTGCTGGGCGTTGGCCTCCAGGAGGTTCTCGCCGTCAGCAAAATCCATCTCGCTCAGCAGCTTATGCTTCTTGAAGTCTACGGTATAAGTCTTGCTGCCGTTGCTTACCATCACGATGTTCTTGCCTGCAAAAGGGAAGAGAGCATTGTAGAGGGCTCTTACCTTGATGTCTTTGGTAGGAGCAATCCACTGGTTGATGTCATTGATGCCGAAGAGTCTGGTCTCCTTGCCTGTCGTCTTGTTGACGAGATAGCAGGCATCCACATCCTGGCGAACGAGTTCATTGCCCCACCAGGTGCACCAGCGGTTCTTAGCTACCATGTTACGATAGTTGTTGCCGCCGAAGTTCAGGTCTTCCAATGTAAAGGTTTTCTCGCCTTTCTGAGCAGGAACCACGCCCTGAGCCTGTAAGTCGGTTGCATTCATAGCCATCATGATCATAGCAGCAAAAGATAATTTATAAATTGAATTCTTCAGATTCATTATATTCTTTACTTTATCGGGTTTACCACCCATGCGTCGTGAAACACGACGTATGGGTAGTATGTCTTTTTAATCCTCGTCGTCGAAGTCAACGCTGAAGTTCTTCTTGCCTCCGCGCTTGCCTCCGAAATCACGGCTACCACGTTTGTCGCCTTTGAAGCCACCACGCTTGTCGCCTTTCTCGAAACGCTTTCCGTCGCGCTTGCCACCGAAGTCACGGCCACCCTTGCGGTCGCCCTTGAAGCTACGGCTGCCACGCTTGTCATCGTCGTCATCATTGCGTCGACCGCCACCGATACGTGAACGGCCGCCCTTATGGAACTCAGCACGCTTCTTCTCGAAGTCTTCCAGACGGTGAGTATGGAACTTGAAAGAACGGATATCGTCCTCCTCGTTTTCTGTCTCCTCGCTTACACGCTTCTTGAATTCACGCTCCTTCTTGAAACGGTGCTTCTGAGCCATCTCGCTCTTCTCGCGCTCAGTCTTCACAATACCGCCTTCAGAACGGAAGTCCTTCATCTTGCCGTCGAACATCACATACTTGCGGAATTCGCACTCCAAGCTTCCGTTGAATACAGGAATCTTGATAGATGGTTTCAGACCAATCTGCTCGAAGCACTCCTCGCGGTAGCTCAATACCCAAGCCTCGTTGCCGGCAAAAGCCTTCTTGAAGCGCTCGCCTATCATCTTGTAGGTGTTCAGGAGGTTAGGGGTAGAGATGCGCTCACCGTATGGAGGGTTCATCACGATGATGCTCTTCTCTGCAGGCTGGGTGAAGTCCTTGAAGTCCTGCTGGGCGATGGTGATATCCTTGCTCAGTCCGGCAGCACGCACGTTGAGGTTGGCTGTGTTCACCGCCTTCATATCTACATCATATCCGTAGATGTGGTGCTCGAACTCACGCTCTTGAGAGTCGTCGTTATAGATTATGTCGAAGAGATCCTGGTCGAAATCGTTCCATTTCTCGAAGGCAAACTCCTTGCGGAATACACCTGGAGAGATGTTGCGGGCGATGAGGGCAGCTTCGATGGCGATGGTACCTGAACCACACATCGGGTCGATGAAATCGCATTCGCCCTTCCAGCCAGTCATCAGAATCATACCTGCAGCGAGAACCTCGTTCAGAGGAGCCTCTACCTGCTCCTGGCGGTAGCCACGGCGGTGCAGACTCTCACCACTCGAATCGAGACTCAAGGTGGCATTGTCTTCTGCAATGTGGATGTTGAGGCGGATATCCGGGTTAGATACGCTGATATTTGGACGTGTACCCTGCTTCTCGCGGAACCAGTCAACAATCGCATCCTTTACCTTGTAGGTTACGAAGCGTGAGTTGCGGAACTCCTCTGAGTAGACTACTGAGTCAACAGAGAAAGTCTTCTTCACGTCTAAGATGTCATCCCACTTGATCTTCTGGATCTGATCATACACCTCTTCAGCGCTTCTAGCCTTGAAGTGCTTGATAGGCTTTAAGATACGGATGGCTGTGTGCAACTGGAAGTTAGCACGATACATCATTTCCTTGTCGCCTGTGAAAGACACCATGCGGCGACCGATCTGTACATTATTGGCACCCAACTGGGTGAGCTCTTCAGCCAAGACAGGCTCGAGGCCCATGAAGGTCTTGGCAATGAGTTCAAATTCCTGTTCCATTATTGAATTCTATATCTAATAAACTTTGTTTTTCTTTTTTATATTTCTTTGTTTTCGGTTTCATATCCTTGGTAACCCATACGTTGGCTCCCACTACGCAGCCTTCTCCGATGGTGATGCGACCGAGGATGGTGGCATTAGCGTAGACGATGACATCATTTTCGAGGATAGGGTGGCGAGGGATTCCCTTGATAGGGTTGCCGTCCTTATCGAGAGGGAAACTCTTGGCTCCGAGGGTTACACCCTGGTAGAGTTTCACATTGTCGCCGATGATGCAGGTAGCTCCAATCACCACACCCGTACCGTGGTCGATGGTGAAGTGCTTGCCGATGGTAGCCTCCGGGTTAATATCAATACCGGTTTCCGAATGCGCCAGCTCAGTCATCATTCTCGGAATGAGCGGCACTCCCAGTTCGTGCAGCACGTGAGCGATGCGGTAGTTGGTAATCGCCTTGATGACCGGGTAGCAGGAAATGATTTCTCCGTGGCTCATGGCAGCCGGGTCGCCCTCGTAGGCAGCCTCTACATCGGTAGCCAGAATCTTGCGCAGTCTCGGGAATTCCATGATTGCCTTGGCTGCAATCACGCCTGCCTTGGCACGCTGGTGCTGCAGTTCAGCCTGGGTTTCCGTTTCGCAGTCGTTGGCGAAGCAGAGACCGGCGAGAATCTGTTCTGACAGCATCTCATAGAGTTTCTCTACTCTTACTCCAATATGATATTTGATGGTTGAGATATTTACAGAAGAATTGCCGAAATATCCAGGAAAGAGGATAGAACGGGACAAACTGATGATTTCTTCGAGCGCCTTGCCCGAAGGAAGTGGATTCCCGTCTCGATGCTGATGGAAGAGACCCTTCAAAGATTCGGCGCTCGAAAGCTCCTCGATGGTCTCTGTCAGCTGATGAGTTAATGTATCTTTACTCATTTTCTTAATGTCTCAATAAAATTTGAGTGCAAAGATACGATTATTTTCTTGAATGACAAAGAAATAGCTACGGTTTTTTGTATTTTTTAGAGTGATTTTTTGGGGGATGAAAAATGGAAAGACCCATATACGGTGTTTTACCGTACATGGGTCTGGCTTGTCTTATTTTGCGATGCTGTCCAGAAAGAGGAGCAGTCGGTTGGTGACGTTTACCTCTGAAACACCGGAATCGAAGTCGAGCGATACGAGGTTGAGCATTGGGAACCGGTCGTGGAGACGTTTCTCGATGCCCTTGGAAATCACGTGGTTAGCGATGCAGCCGAAAGGCTGGAGCGAGATGATGTTGTTCACGCCATCACGGATGTAACCTACGATGTCGGCAGGCAGAAGCCAGCCTTCGCCAAACTGGGCTGCGAGCGAAACCAGTCCCTGTACGTCCTTCGCATCATCATAGATATTGGTGAACGGACGGAAGTAGCGGAACTTGCCGGCTGCCTTGTTTACCTGGCGCAATCTTCTGCCTATCAGCGCCTGATAAGCGCCCTTGATGATGAAATCGGGCACTCTGGTGCAACTCAGCCGCATGTGTTTCTGTATCTCCACGTTCACAAATTCCTGCAGGAAGAATGGGGCAAGCAGAGGCGGAACCACCTCAATGCCGTGCGAAATGATGTTCTGCTCCAGGAACTGGTGGGCGAAAGGATTGAACTTCAGGAAGATTTCGCCTACGATTCCTACCTTCGGCAGTTCTCTGTCGAGGGTCATCTGGTTGAATTCTTCGGCTGCCTGTTCCAGGAGTCGGATGAGTCCTTTGGCTGAATTCTGGGCGATAGGTCCGTCTATCAGCTGCATGTATTTATCGCGCAACTCTCTGGCAATGCCCGGTTTACGCTCTCTTACGATGCAGGCGTTGTACATCTCGTTGATTGCATCGCCATAGAAAATGGCGGTAACGATAATCTGACTGTATTTCAGCCAAGGCACATTGAAGCCGTCCTGCTCGTTGTAGTCTTGCTTGTCGTCTGTTGAGCCTGATGCTTCGCCTGTTGAGGCTGTTACACCGAGTGTGAGCAGCGGAATGTCCTGGAATCCATTGGAAATCATCGCACGCTTGATGAGACCGGCGTAGTTGGTTGCGCGACACTGACCGCCAGTCTGACTCATCACTACTGCCGTATTGTTCAGGTCGTATCTGCCTGATTTCAAGGCTTTGATGATGTCGCCGACGATGAGGGTTGCCGGATAACAGACTTCGTTGTTGGCAAACTTCAAGCCGAGTTCGGCGCTCACCTCATTGCTCATCGGAAGTACCTCTACATCATAGCCTATCAGTTTCAGGATAGGCGGAATGATAGGGGTGAGGTATTCGGTCATGAAAGGAGCGAGAATCTTGCGATGAATATCCTGCTTGGTGAATACCTTGGTCTGTTGTAAATGTTGAATGTTGAGTGTTGAATGTTGAATTTCTTCAGCTGTTGAATTTTTCACTCTTCGTTCTTCACTCTTCACTTCCTTTACTCCCTTCAGGCTTTCTATGAGCGAGCGGACACGGAGTTTCAGGGAGCCGATATTGCTGACATCATCTATCTTCAGCAGCGTGAAAGGCTTGTTGTGACGCTTCATGATGTCGCGAATCTCGTCCTGGATAAAACTGTCAGGACCGCAGCCGAAGCTGGTCATCTGGACGAAATGAACCTCATCGCCCTGTTCGGCTGCCCATTGTGCTGCCTTCAGAATGCGGTTCATATACGCCCATTGCTTCACGAGATAAGTCTCTGGCTGACAGTTGTATGCTTCGTTGTTGTCTTGGCTGGCTAATGCTGCCTCATTTCTTTCTGCCGCCAGGTTCTCCAGATTGAATTCTTTGAAATCTGCAAAGAGATTACCCCGGGCGATGTCTTCGCTGATGACGTTGACTCCCAGATTGGCTATCATCTCGCTCAGCTTGTGCTGAATCAGCGGGTCAGTATGATAAGGACGGCCCGCCAGCAGAATCGTAAGTTCCTTGTTCTGCTTCTGAGTCTTGTCTTCGTTCGTTTTCTGAGCCTCTGTTTCTTCATTTTTCAGAATCTCCCAACCCTGTTTTTTAATCTCAGCTGCATATACTGCCTGAGCATAGAGTGCCTCTCTCAGCGCTTTATGGGCAGTCTTCTTGCTTACTCCCAGTTGCTTGAGATAATCGGTAATCTGTTTTTCCAGCGCCTTAGGCTGGGCAAAGTTGATGACGGGCGTATCGATTGGTTTCTTCAGATTGATGACCGACTTGATGACATCGCTGTAGCCCGAAACGACAGGACAGTTGAAGCTGTTCAGCGTATTCTTCGGGTCGTCATTATGTTCATAAACCACGTATGGCATGAGGATGCGGTCAACCTTCGGGTTCTCGTTGAGTTCCTTCAGATGACTGTGAGCCAGTTTTGCCGGGAAGCAGATATTGTCGCTCATCACCGTATTCAAGGCTCCTTCATACTGGCTGAAAGTGGAATCGGAAGAGAGAATCACGCCCAATCCGGCTGCCCGGAGCAGCGCATTCCAGAACGGATATTCCTCGTACATGTTGAGGATGCGAGGAATGCCTACTTTGACGTTGCGTTTTACAACGTCAAGTTGGGTAACCGTCTCTCTATCAAAGAGTAAACTATATTTGTATTCGTAAATATTTTTGCCTTTTTCTCCGTTTGCTCCCTTGTTGTTGAACACACGCTCGCACTTGTTTCCGGAGTAGAATCGGTTGCCGCCGGCAAAGGTGTAGCGGGAAACATAACAATGGTTTTCGCAGCCTTTGCATTGCAGCTGTTTGGTTTCATAATGAGCCAGATTCTGGAGATCATCGATGGATCTTGATGAGGCAGGGTGCTCGTCTTCTCCAGATGTGCGATGCTTGTAATCTGCCGCCGCATGAAGGGCACAGCCATAGGCACCCATCAGTTCCGGCATGTTGCTTCGTGCCACTTCGGTATGGGTGAGTAACTCAAATGCTCTTACCACCGCATCGTTTCTCATCGTGCCACCCTGCACAACGATTTTGCCTCCAAGGTTCTCATTACCATGGAGTTTCAATACCTTATAAAGACAGTTCTTGATGACCGAATAAGAGATTCCGGCAGAAATATCAGCTACAGATGCGCCCTCTCTGAGCACCTGCTTCACCTTCGAGTTCATGAAGACGGTGCAGCGGGTTCCCAGGTCGCAGGGAGCCTTCGACTGGCAGGCGAGTTGGGCAAAATCGCCTACAGAATAACCCATATTGTTGGCAAAGGTCTGGATGAATGTTCCGCAGCCCGAACTGCACGCCTCGTTGAGTTCCATGCGCACCACAGCCCCTTTCTCAACGAAGATAGCCTTCATGTCCTGTCCGCCGATGTCCAGGATAAAACTCACGTCGGGCATGAGTGAGGCAGCCGCTCTTTCGTGCGCCATTGTTTCGATAATGCCGCTGTCGAGGCCGAAAGCCGCCTTGATAAGTTCTTCGCCGTAACCTGTAGAGCAGGAGCCTACGATTTCCAGTTCAGCGCCTCGCAATGCAGCTTCCTGCTTCAGGGCGTTCAGTCCATCCGCTACTGCCTTGATCGGATTTCCCAGATTCAGGCGGTAATTGGTAAAGACAATATCTCCCGTAGGCGTCTCCGCATTCACCCTTACCGCAACAATCTTCGTCGTAGTAGAGCCCGAGTCAATACCAATCACAACCTGCTGTTTTCCTTTATTCAGCGGTTGGGTTTCGGTAGCGAATTTCGCTTTTGATTTGAGCCATTCCTGGTGCTCTTTCTCGTTCTTGAACAGAGGCAGTAGACTGCTGGTCCATTCCGTTTGTATTTCTTTTTTCATCCGGCTTCTGAGAACAGATACTGAGGCTGCAGAATCTGCCGATTTAGCCCGATAAGCACAGCCCAGAGCCGGAATGAGATTGCTGTTTTCGGATACGATGAAGTCGTTTGGAGAGAGATGGAGATAATCGCAGAAAGCCTTGCGGAGAGCCGGAAGAAAGGTCAGCGGACCGCCGCAGAGCAGGATAGGAGCCTCGAAGCTGATGCCGTGAGAAAGCGTTACCACCGTCTGTACGGCGATGGAATGGAAGATGCTGGCTGCAATATCTGCTTCGGGCAGATTGCGCGCCATCAGGTTCTGGATGTCGGTCTTGGCAAACACGCCGCAGCGGGCAGCCATCGGATAAACGTGCTCTGCCTTCATCGCCAACTCGCTCATCTTCTGGTTCTCTACGCCCATCAGCACACTCATCTGGTCGATGAAAGCACCCGTTCCGCCGGCACAGTTGCCGTTCATGCGCAGTTCCATATTTCCGTTTTCCTTGAAGAAGATAACCTTCGCATCCTCGCCACCAATATCGATGAGCGCCTTCGCCTCAGGATGGGCAGTACGGGCATAGACCGATGCAGCCACCACCTCCTGTACAAACTCCGCCTGGAGCTGTTCGGCTGTAGCCATTCCTACGCTTCCCGTTACGCAGATTCTTGCCTCTGCATCGCCCGTAAGGGCTAAAATCTCATCGAAATATTGCGACACAAGTTCGTTGACACGAGCGTTGTGGCGTTCGTATTTTGAGTAAATTACCCGGTTATCGCTGTCGATAACGGCTATTTTGGCTGTCGTAGAGCCAACGTCCAATCCTATGTAATAAGTTTTCTCCATTTCTCTTATCTCAAGTATTTTCTCTTATCTTCTAGTATCTTCTAGTGGCTTTTCCCAAGTTCCATCTGCTCTCTTCTCATATCCCTGAAAGCGCTCCAGGCTATCGGAACCGCAACGGCAAATGAGCAGCAATCTGCCCACATCTGACACATCTCCACGCCTAGCAATCCGAAGAAATAGGGCAGGATGAAGATGAGCGGAATGAAGAAAAGTCCGCTGCGTGCTGCCGCTACGATGTTGGCTCTCACCGGTTTACGGATGGTCTGCATCAGCATGTTGGTGAGCACGATGCTGGCTATGAGCGGAAAACTGAGCACCTGCCATCGCAAAGCCACCGAACCTACGGCTACAACCGCTGCATCATCGCGGAAAATACTGATGATGGAAGTTGAGAAGATGAAGCCGAGAATGGCACAGACGCCGAGGAAAACCGTGCCGCATCTGATGCAGAAAAAGTAAGCTTCCTTTACGCGCCCATAGAGTTTGGCGCCGTAGCAGAATCCGCAGAGCGGCTGGAATCCCTGTCCCAGACCGATAACCATCGCATAGGTGAAGAAGGAGATGCGGGTAACGATGCTCATGCCCGCAATGGCTGCATCGCCAAACGCACCTGCTGCCACATTGAGCATCAGCGTAGCAATACTTCCCAGTCCCTGTCTTGACAGCGAAGGGGTTCCGCCGAAGATAATCTCCTTGGCAAAGGCGCGGGTAGGGGTGAAATTGCTGAGACGGATGCGGATGTTCTCGCCTTTATGCGTCATCCAGAAGAGCATGGCGCAGCCGAAACACTGGCTGATGAGGGTGGCTACGGCGGCTCCGGTAATGCCCAGCTGGAAGTAGAGAATGAGCAGAGGAGCCAGAATCAGATTGAGCAGCACACCCGACATGATGCCTTTCATCGCATACATCGCATTGCCCTGGAAGCGCATCAGGTTATTCAGCGTAAGCGAGGTGGTCATAAAGGGAGCACCCAGCAGGATAATGCCCAGATAGCGCTCTGTATAAGGAAGAATGGTGGGCGTAGAACCCATCAGAAGGCAGAGCGGTGTGAGGAACACATGACCCAGAATGGCGATGAGGAGACCGGTAAGAAAACTCAGCACAAAGCCCGTGGCTGCCATCTTCTGTGCCTGTTCTGTATGTTTTGCGCCCAACTGTCGCGAAACATAATTGCCTGCACCATGGCCAAACAAGAAACCAATCGCCTGGATAACAGCCATTGCTGCAAAGGCAACGCCTACCGCTGCCACACTCTGCGTGTTGATGCTGCCCACGAAATAGGTGTCGGCGAGATTGTACAAACTCGTCGACAGCATACTGATAATCGTTGGTATGGCCATCGTAAAAATCACATGATGCACAGGGGCATGAGTGAGGAACGTATAGTTGTCTCTTTTCTCTTTCTTCATATTTTATGATGCTCTTTTTGGGCATTTCAACCTGCAAAGGTACATAAATATCCACAAAGTTGGACAATTATGAACCATCTTTTATAAATTTATAAGAAAAGAGTTGCATTATTCATAAAATTATCGTATTTTTGCACCGCAATTGAATATATATACAAAACAGATTACTAATGAATGATGAGATAAGAATCATACCGATAACGACAAAAAAAGGGCTGAAAACCTTCATTCAGTTTCATTATGATCTCTACAGAGGCCATAAGTTTGCCATTCCTTTTTTGCGTTTTGACGAGATGAATACGCTGGACCCAAAGAAGAATCCTGCCTTTGAATTCTGCGAGGCTCAATACTTCCTGGCGATTGACAGCGAGGCTCGTATCGTAGGTAGAATTGCTGCCATTATCAACCATCGTGCCAACGCACAGTGGAACAAGAAGCAGGTTCGCTTCGGCTGGTTCGATTTCGTGGATAATGTTGCGGTTTCCTGTGCCTTGTTGCGTGCGGTAGAAAACTGGGGCAAGAGCAGGGGAATGAACGAATGCGTAGGTCCGCTCGGATTTACGGATATGGATCGTGAAGGCTTGCTCATCGAGGGCTTCGACCGGAAGTCTACGATGTATATCAATTACAATTATCCTTATTACAAGACGCATCTGGAGAGTTATCCGCTCTATGAGAAGGATAACGACTGGTTGGAGTACCGCATCAGGATTCCGGAAGTGACGCCGGCTAAGTTTGCCAAGACTGCCCAGATGATAGAGAGCCGATATAATCTGCATGTTCATAAGTTTACCCGCCGGGGACTGACCTCGGGAGGAATGGGCAGGAAGGTGTTCGAAATCGTGAACGAAACTTATAAGAATCTCTATGATTTCCAGCAGCTTACGGAGAAGCAGATAGATGAATATGTAAATACTTATATCAAGAAGGCTGACTTGAACCTGGTAACGGGTGTGGTGGATGGCAACGCTGGCAACAAGCTGGTAGCCTTTGGTGTTTCCTTCCCTTCGTTTACCGATGCGCTGCGCGAGATAGGCGATGGCAAGCTTTTCCCTACGGGTTGGCTGAAGGTGCTGAAGGTTCTGAAGTGGCACAAGACGGATACGGTGGATTTGCTCTTGATTGGTGTTCTTCCGGAATATCGCAAGAAGGGAGCCAATGCGCTTATTTTTGCCGATCTGATAGAGCAGTATCGCCGTTATGGTTTTAAATGGGCAGAGGCAATGCCGCAGATGGAGACCAATACCGGTGTTCAGAGTCAGTGGCAGTATCTGGAGAGCGAACAGCATCGCCGTCATCGCTGCTATAAGAAGAAGATTTAAAAGCCCCTGTTTTGAGCCGTTTAGGCGTAAAAAAGATAGAAAATGGGCTAAAAAGTTAAAAAAACTAACTCACTCTAAATTGGGCTTTGATTGAAAATCAAGAAGTTGG
>ERZ772882.1202-NODE-1202-length-29473-cov-4.464681_pt1 | contig 29473 bp, 28 predicted proteins | sample MGYA00580576_ERZ772882 | MGnify/ENA primary metagenome ERZ772882 (study PRJEB29015, sample SAMEA2737658) | human gut metagenome | biome: human gut; feature: human-associated habitat; material: faeces | place: China | collected 2012 ... | reverse complement strand
GAACCCCCGCAAACGGAGTCAGAGTCCGGTGTGCTACCGTTACACAAATCCCCTAAATTGCCGCAGCGCCGAAACGCAAGTATTATTATAGCGAGCTTTGCTCATTTGTCAAGCGTTATTTTTCAAAAATCAGCAAATCCCGCAATTTTTTCCGTACTGCCCATTTCCCGTCCCCGCAAAACGCGCCGCCCCGCATGAAAAAGGCCGTCTCGTCTCAGCTTTTGACAAGGAAATCCGCCTTGTTTTTACTAGCCGGTTTCGCGCGTGGAATCTCCCGCCGCGCGCCATATTAAGCTTTGAGATCAGCGATTGGAGAGAGGATTTGCGGGATGAAACACATGACTTTGACGCTGCGCCGGACGTTTACGGCGCTTTTTCTTGCGGCTGCGCTCTGTATGCAGACCCTTGCCGCCATGCCGGACCGGCTCGTTCCCTGCGGCCATACGGCGGGCATCAAGCTCTATACCGGAGGGCTTCTCATTACCGCGCTTGATGAGCAGGCTCCTGCACAAAGGGCCGGGCTTCGCGCGGGTGATACCATTTTAAAAATTGACGGTGCGCGCGTTTCCTCCGTTCAGGACGCATCGCTTCGCTTATCGAGCGGCAAAAGCGTCTGCCTCAGCGTCCGCCGGGGCGAAAAGCAGGCGGAATTTTATCTGACCCCCGAAAAAACGGAAACCGGCTATCGCCTCGGCATTTCCGTCCGCGACAACATTTCCGGCATCGGAACGATCACATTCTTTGACCCGGAGACCGGCGTGTATGGCGCGCTGGGTCATGGCGTGGCAGGCCTTACCTCCGCGCAGCCGCTTGCCATCTCCGGCGGCGTGCTCGTCCCGTCGACGGTCACAGACGTGAAAAAGGGCGTGCGCGGCACGCCGGGTGAGCTCCATGGGAGCTTTGACGTTGCAGACCCGCTTGGCTCCGTCTCGCAGAACGAGCCGCACGGCATTTTCGGCAAACTCACCGCTCTGCCGCAGAGCGAGAGTGTTCCGGTTGCGGACGCATCGCAGATCCATACGGGCGCGGCGGTCATTCTCGCAAACGTCGACGGCAAAGAAACCCGGGAATATTGTGTGCGCATCGATAAGCTTTATCCGCAGGCGGAAAACGGGCGGAACCTCCTTCTCACCGTCACCGACGAACGGCTTCTTTCCATCACCGGCGGCATTGTCCAGGGCATGTCCGGAAGCCCGATCTTGCAGGACGGTAAGCTCATCGGAGCCGTCACGCACGTGCTTGTCAACCGCCCCGAGCAGGGCTACGGCATTTTCCTCCAGAACATGCTTGCGCAGTGCGAGGCTTATCAGTAAAACAGCTCCCGGGAAGCGTCTGCCTCCCGGGGATCCCTTTATTCTGCCTTTGCCGCAGCCTTTTCCGCGCGCTCCTTGGCGGCTTTTTCCTTGTTGTGCTTTGCGATTTCCATCATCTGCTCATACATCTGGTCGCCGACGCATTTTCTGGCATATTTGCACCACTGCACGCAGCTGAGCATATCGTTGTAGATCACAAAGCCGCACTTGTCGCAGGTTACTTCGGTGTCGGTCGAAAAAAGCTCGACGGGATTTCCGCACTGCGGGCAGATTTTCTCCGTGATGGAAATCTCCTTGGATTTGCTCTGGCATCCGGAATACAGCATAGTGCACTCCCCTTTCTGTGCTTGTCTTTCTGATCGTATTATAGTACAATGACGCAAGAGGTTCTGTTTGATTTCCAACATTGGAGGCTGTGTGATGGAAAAATATTTGCCGCTGCTGCAAAAATCGCCCCTGTTCGCCACGATGGTGCCCGGACAGATTCAGTCTGTTCTGCACTGCGTGGGCGCGACGGTGCGTGAGTTCGGTGCGGGCGAGTACATTCTTCTCGCTGGAAGCCCGACGCAGGCGATGGGGCTGCTTCTTTCCGGCTCTGCCCTTGCCATACAGGAAGATTTATGGGGCGAGCGGAACATCATGGGAAAGATCCAGCCGCCCGGCACATTTGCAGAGCCCTTTGCCGCAACGCCGGGTGCGGTGCTGAACGTCAGCATCGTCGCAAACGCGCCTGCGAAGGTCATGTTCCTGAGCATCCAGCGGATCCTCACCGTCTGCTCGGAGACCTGCCCGCAGCACGCGCTGCTCATCCGGAACCTTGTGTCCGTCCTGGCAAGGAAAAATTTGCAGCTGAACGATAAGATCACCCACATGAGCAAGCGCCGCACACGGGAAAAGCTTCTGTCCTATCTCTCGTCCGAGTCGCTCCGGCAGGGCTCGCTGGAATTTGACATTCCCTTCGATCGCCAGCAGCTGGCAGACTATCTGTGCATCGAGCGCTCGGCCATGTCCGCGGAGCTTTCGCGCCTTCAAAAAGACGGTCTGCTGCAAACCGAGCGCTGTCATTTTCGCCTCATTGCGCCGATTCCCGGCGCGCTCAGCCGTTAACGAATCCTTTCAGAATTGCCTTCTTCTTTAACGCCGCTTTAACGTACTTTCACGGTATAATGACTCCCGAAATCGGCCGCGGCGCGGCTTTGGAAGAAGGAGAAAAACAAGATGTTTCTGATTAACCAGGCAATGGTAAATGTTCCGATCGGAACGGCAGCCTTGATCGTCGTGCTCGGTATGGCCGTCGTCTTTTTCGGCCTCATTTTGCTGATGCTCGTCACCAAGGCCTCCGGCAAAATCATGCAGAATAAAGAGGCCGCTGCAAAAGCCGCCGCTCCTGCTCCCGCGCCCGCCGCTCCTGCAGCACCTGCTGTTAAGGCAGTCGCTCCCGGCTCTGCCGGCGAAGTAAAGCTCCACGATGTTCCCGACCGGACGGCCGCCATGCTCATGGCCATCGTCGCCGACAAGCTCGGAAAGCCCCTCAACGAGCTGCGCTTCATCTCCATCCGCGAGATCAAGGATTGATTCTACATAAAGCGCCCCGCGCACCGCACAATGCTCTCTGTGCGGTGCGCTTTTTGTCCAGATTCTTGTATTCCGCCCCGGTATTTCGTTCAGCTTCCGCTAAACGCGTGGGGGCGATGCCCACATCGACCCGGCAGATTACGCCGATTTTACGGAAATCCAATGCGAATTCGCCGCTTCCCTTGGGGCGATGTGGGCATCGCCCCCTACGCATTGATTATGGACATCTCGTAAGAGGCAATTGCTTGGCCTCCTCCGGTGCGTGATAGCTGACGGCGGCGATTTTGCTGTCTTCGATTTGGAAGCGCATCGCCGTCTCGTCGCAGATCATGAGTGTGGTCGGTTCGCCGTCCGTGTACTCGATGAGGCTGTATTTCCCCATGTAACGCACCTCGCCGCCAAGAAGCAGCAGCGCTGTGTGCTCATCTACGCGATAGATAGCAGGGAGCCCTGCGCGCGGAAATCGGTTGGCGGCCTCCCGGTAGTCCTCCCCCGCCGTCACGCCGCAAGCGTCCGTGCCCTCGAGCAAGCAAAGATACGCCGCATTTGGCTTTTTCATGCTCGTATCTACGTAGCAGATGCCGCCCGCCTGCGAGCCGTCTGGGAACTCGACCACATCGTAATATTCCTCCTGAAGAAACGGCTCATGCGAGATTCGTTCCGGCTCTCCGTAGACCGTTTTCAGCTCGTCCAGTTGCAGATCATAGATGGATGTGCCGTTCCACGCAAGAACCGGCCACTCCTGCGCCGCCTCCCGCGCCCGGAACCATGCCGCGTCCTGCCCCAGCCGAGAAAGCCCCGGCGCAAATTCCGGCGCAACCACGTAATCGGGCGCTTCCCCATCTGCTGCGCGCACCTTGTTCGTAAAGACCGGAGCGCCGTCATCATCGAGCAAAAAGCTTACATAGACGCGCCCCGCAGACTCCTCCAGAATTTCCGCGTCCTGCACATAGCGCTCCCGAAGCTCCCGATACCCTTCGTCCCAGTCGCCCGGGGCTAGCGTCAGCGTGTAATATGTCCCCAGCGCGCCCGTCTGCCACGAAATCAGCTCCGGCAGCCGCACCTGATACTCACTTTCATCCATAAACGGGCTCACGTAGGCGCCATCTTTGATCTCCCACGCGCCGTCATTGGAAAGCGTCGGCACACCATAAAACTCCGCCATCACGCGCTCCATCGCCTCCCGCACCGGTATGCGCCCGGTTCGCTCCTTCCAGGGCGTCGTCACCTCCAGCCACTCGAGATACGCTTTCGTCTCCCCCGGCCAGACGCCGTCCGTCGGCACCGGCATGAGATCCAGCCGCCATTGCGCGGCAAAGTCAAAGAAATACGCTCTCGCTTCCTCGTCCAGTTCCGCCGCCGAAGCCACGCCCATCTCCGAGGAAAAAATCTCCGAAAGCCCAACGGCAGGCGCTTCCTGTCCCGGCTCGGTTTCCGGCGCGGCGGGCATTTTCTCTTCCGGTTTTGCTTCCGGCGCGGGCGCTTCCTCCTGCATGGTCTCGGGCGTCTGCTGCGTCTGAACCTCCCGTTCATGGCACGCGGTTAGCGACAAAACCAGAAGTCCTGCCAATAAACCGGCAATCGCTCGTTTCATTCCGATCTCCCCTTTCTCGTTTTTTCCAGTATAGCACAACATTTTCCCGATATTTCTTAATTTTTCTGAATTCCGGCAAAAAGTGGGAGGCAAGCTTTGGCTTGTCTCCCGCTTCGTTCTTTATTTGATGGTCTCGCTATTGTTGAGCACGGGCACACTGTACAAAAACAGCACATCCTGATTATCAAATGTCACGAAGCTTCCCAGCCGCGCGCTCGGAAGGTAGCGGATATCAACGAGTGTGATCTTCGCGTACCCCTCCAGAAGAAGCGGCGCGAGACTGCTCGCGAACGAATCCCGGAAAATGACGAGCTCCTTGTCTGTTTTTGCGCTTGGGTTTTCGATTGTGAGCAGCGACACCGAGCCGGAGAGGAACATTTCGTAGGGGTCCTTCCCTGCCGCCTTTTCCATGTCGTAGACCGCCGTCTTCTGATTTGTTTCAAAATTCGTTACCACAGCATTTTCGATGGCATTGTTCGTCAGATACGAGATTTTTTCCGGCTTTACCGGAAGCGCCGCATATCCGTAGTAGAGGCCGTAATAGTCGCGGTCTAATTCCTGCTCGGTAAAATCATCAGAGATAACCGCGCCCATCGCGCTCGCGATTGTTTTCGCCGCAGGAAGCAGCTTTTCCTGCCGCCAATGAAGATCGGTTTTGTAGTAATCGTCAATTGTGAGGCTGCCGGTCAGGTCAATCCAGCTCGCCCACGGGAGAGCGGTTTGCATCGAAGCGAAGAACGCGTCGTAATCGAGCGCCGGATAGCCGTTCTGTGATGCCAGAAAATAGTTTTTGTCCGGAATGACCGACAGGTATGTCTTGACGTTCGTACCCTTGAGATACCTGTCATAGACAAAACCAAACCGTTCCTGCGCGTGCGCTAACGATTCCTCGTTCATCGGGTACTCGAGCTTCGCGACGGTGTCTCCCACCAGATACACGCCGTGGTTGTCCTTCTGCCGGAACACGCCGAGCGAGACAAGGCTCTTGAGTGTCCGGAACTGCTCTCGCAGTGGGAACTGGTCGAGCGTGTAGCTCTCAAAATCCTCCGTCCATTTTCCATCCGCAAACACTGAAAGCGAAAGCGCCGGAAACTGCGCGAGGTTTCGCCGCTCCGACTGCGACTGCGCGTCCGCAGGCTTTAACATGCTCCAAACGGCAAAGCCAAAGAGAAACACGCCCAGAAGCAGGACAGTCAGCATCGATTGTTTTTTTCGCATCATCCCGCCTCCTAAAACCGGAAATACAAGAACGGATTAAATGACCCGTCCACCAAAAACGCCGTACACGCCGCAAGCAATAAAAGAAGCCAGGCCGGCTGCAAAACCGTCATTGCCCGCGCGCCGGATTTAGTCTGTGCAAGCCTGCAAATCAGGTTTTTACAGACCGGCGTTGCGCCGACGGCGGCAATCAGGAACGTCACGGCGTAGCTTTTCGCGTAATACAGACTCTCCGCGCTCACAAGCGGCAGTCCGTCCGCGCCGAACATTGCGCCGATCTGCGAAGCAGCCTCTTTCAAGGAACTTGCGTTAAAGAGTACAAAGCTCAGCGTCACAAAAAGCAGCACATACACATGCTTGAGCACATGCGTTTTTTCCAACCGCTCTTTATACAGAAGCTTCTCCGCCATGAGAAGCACGGCGAACCCGAGCCCCCATAAAACGAAGTTCCAGCTCGCCCCATGCCAGAGGCCCGTGAGCATCCAGACAATAAAAATGTTTCGCAGCCACTTCGATTTACTTACCTGGTTTCCGCCCAGCGGAATATAGACATAGTCCCGGAACCACGAGCCAAGGCTCTTGTGCCACCGTCTCCAGAACTCTGTGATGGAAGCGGAGATATACGGGTAGTCAAAATTCTCCGAGAAGCGGAAGCCAAAAATTCTGCCAAGACCAATGGCCATATCGCTGTAGCCCGAGAAGTCAAAATAGAGCTGCAAGGTGAAGCTCACGGCGTAGAGCCAGTAATAGAGCACGGATAAATCCTTACTCTCCTGAAACGCCGTGATGAGCCCATAGAGAACGTTTGCGAGCAGAACCTTTTTCGATAGTCCGATCACGAACCGGCCCGCGCCCGCCGCGATATCCTCGAACGTTGTCTCCCGCTCGTCCAGCTGCGGCGCGATCTCCGCGTAGCGCACGATGGGACCCGCAATGAGCTGCGGGAACATCGCAATATACGTGCCGAGCTTCAAGAAGCTTTTCTGCGCGGGAACGTCCCCTCGGTACACATCTACAACGTAGCTCAGGATCTGGAACGTATAGAAGCTGATGCCGATGGGAAGCGCGACACGCAGCAATTTCAAAGACAGCCCCGTCACGGCGTTTACGCTCGAAATAAAAAAGTCCGCGTATTTGCAGTAGCCGAGAAGGCCCAGACTGAGCACGATTGACGCGGTCAAAAAGAGCTTTGACCACGTCGGGCGCTGCGCGTTTTTTTCGATCAACCGCCCGAAGAGAAACCCCTGCAAGATGCTCAGCAGCATAAACACGCAGAATTTCGGTTCTCCCCAAGCGTAAAACAGGAGGCTCGATGCAAACAGCACCGCATTTTTTGCCCCGCGCGGCACGAGAAAATAGACGGCCAGCACAAGCGGCAGAAAATAATACAAAAACGGAATGCTGGAAAATAGCATAGAAGCCTCCTGTTAATTTTTTGAGCTTACGCGCTGATCGCCTCGTCGTAGACGGCCTCGAAACCGGTATCGAGCGCAAGCAGCTTGTCGCGGAAGGTGTTGACCAGCTCCTCATCGCCGTAGACCGACACGATCAGATTGCCGCTCGTCGCGATGAGCATTTTATCCGGGAAGCCGCACATCCAGTGCTTGCCCGAAATCTCCGCGTGGATATCCTCCACGATGGAAGAAACGTCCTCCGCATTGGCCGCATGGAACGCGCCGCAGGTGAATGTATTGCCGTTCATCATGTGCATCAGGGACGCCGCGCCGTCGAGCTTTACAGCGTCGGATGCCGGGAAGGTAAACAGGTACGAAAGGTTTTCCGCGTTCGCAATGTTCACTGCGCCCGCCGCATCGTCGACGCTGTTGTCATAGTCGCCGCCGGCCGCCGGGAACTTTTCATCGTCCGTGTAGCTCGACCAGACCTTGTTGAGAAGTTCGAGCGCCGCCTGCTTGCTTTCTTCCTTTTCCGTGCCGCCTTCTGCCGCACTTTCTCCGCCTTCCGGTTCCTGCGCCGCAGGGCCGTCCACGCCAAATTCATCGTCGATCATGTCGTCGTCGGGCATGGTCGCAACTGCGTCGTCAGAGGGCTGCTCCTCTGCTGCCGCGTCTTCGGAAGGCGTCTGGGTCTGCTGCTCGGAGGTCGAAGGACTCTCTGCGCCGATGGTGTCATCTGTCTTCTTGCTTGCGCAGGCCGCAAAGCTAAATACGCAGGCGAGCGCGAGGATCATTGCGATCATCTTTTTCATGGTTGGTTTCTCCTTTGGATTTCTAAAAATAATTTGCTTTCTTTCTCCGTTTCGGATTTCTTTGCTCAGTTCGGCGTATTGACAACGCCGATGAAAAGCGGCAGGCCGTCCTGCGACGTGATGGCGAAGACGAACGGCCGGTCGAGCGTGAAGTCGATCTTTTCATCGGGCGGCATGGCAGCGCCCGCCTCCATCATGACCGTGTAGGCTGCCGCCGTCACGCCCTCCTCGTCGATCGCCACGCGCGCAGCATGCTCGGCTCTGGAAAGGAATACGCCGTCAGCGTTCTCGATCACCGGAGAAAAGTCCGCCGTGTCATCGCCGAACACATCCGTCACGCCGAGCGCCTGTAGTCCTGCGTTCAAATTCAGGTCGGACGAAACGTCGAACTTCGGAACGGCGAGGTTCACAATCAGGAATTTGCTGTTCTCCCAGTCCTCGCCGCCAAGCAAAAAGTTCATCGCTTCCTCGTCCTGCAAAAGCGCTTCCGGCGTTACGCCTTCGTCGGGAAGCAGCAGCTTCATAGCCCCGCTCTCCCGCAGAGACAGGTTCACTGCGCCGAACTTCTCGCCCCAGTAATACGTTCCCGTATCGGAGCGGTGCATGAACTCGCAGGTGATATCGCCGGAATCCGCGTGGAAGGTATCCTCGCTCGTCTGGCTCTTGGAAAATTCCTCTGACCATTTCGCGCGGTAGTAGATCGTGGTGGCCAAGGCCATCACCGTCTCGGGCGTAAACGCCAGCCCGCTCGCCTGATCTTTCAGAAGTCCCCCAGTCTGCTCGTTGAGCCAGCTTTGCAGCGCCTTGTTATAGCTGTCGCTTCCCATCTCACCGGAAAACGCCGAGGCATAATAGTCCTGCGCCAACGTATCCAGCGTTTTTTGCACATAGCCTACGCCATCATCCAGCCACACAGAGCTTGCCAGCACGCTCGTCACCGCGCCATCTGCGCAGTAATTTGCGTTCCAAAGCGCCTTGGCCTGCGCGCGCACGTCCTCAAGACGATTCTCCCTGAGAAGGCTTAATATCTGCGTCCGGGAATCGCCGTCCGTACACTCGGCCAGCATGGAAAGCGCCATGTAGACATTCAGCGGCGAATAGACGAAGTTGCCGCCGTTTCCGCTTTCCAGCATCGCGCCGGTCGAAGCCCGGACGAAGCTCTGCACATTCTCCCGGTCTATATCGATATCCCGCCGGGCGCGCTTGTCTGCCCACCATGCGTCATAGACCTTCGAAAAGCCTTCGTCGTCAAACGAGCCATCCTTTTTTATATACGCGGTTTCATCCGGATACTTTGCCATTTCGGGATACGCCGCTTCGGCAAGCGTTTCATACGCCGCGCCGGGCTGGGTCTGGTTTGCCGCAGGGCAGCTCTCTACCCTCGGCGCGCACCCTGTCATAGCCGCAGCAAGTGAAACCGCGAGCAATATCGCTGTCCATCGTTTCTGTTTCATTGCATCACACCTCCGGTAACTCTGTCAGCACGCCGAGGAACACGGGAAGCCCGGTGTCCAGATCGGCGATCATGTACAAAAACGGTCTATCCAGAATCACGCTGCGCCCATACTCAATCGCACATTCCAAAGTCATGTCGACCGCCGTCGCAGCGCCAGCCTTCGTCCCCTCCTCGTCGACCTGCAGGAAGGTCTTGTGGAAAACGTTCGAGATACAAATGTTGCCTTCGTCCGACGTGCCAAGTGCGGTAAAGTCAGCCTTCTTGCCGTCAAACGCGTCCGTCATGCCGAGTGCCTGGAGCAAATCGGAAAGTTCCGCAGAAAATTCCGTTTTGAACTTCGGCATGGCAATTTCCACGGTTTCATCCCGGGGAGAAGTGAGTATAGCATGAAGCTGCTCGCCTGTCAACCGGCTCACATAATCCTCTATGCTGGTAGTTTCGTCCGGCAAAAGCGCCGCGAACGCATATCTGCCGCCCTCATAGGGCTTGAGGAAGCCCTCGGCATGCTCGTCATGCAGATACTGCCCGACTTCGCCATGGAGAAATGCGCCGGTCTGCTTTCTGCCGTCCCGCGCGATGAATGTTCCGTCCCACACGTCGCTGGATTGGAACACGCTCGCCCACTTCGCATCAAACGCCAGCGCGTTCACCAGATACATCACCGTGTCGGTCGGAATTTTATCAATGATCTCCGGGATCATCCCGTCCGTGTTTTCCTTCACCCAGTTGTTGATGGCCGTCTTGGTCGTGTCGTCAAAGGGTGCTGAATAGATCCCTGCGCCAAAGACGTTTGCGTTCTGCTGCAAGAATGCGTCTTCTATATGAAGCGTGTCCGTGTCCTTCATCCAGATGGAATTGGCAAGCTTCATCTGCTGATTGTCCTTTAAATACGCTTGCAGCACGGAAAAATACGCGTTTAAGCTGCCCGTATCCGCGCCGAGCGCTTGCTCCATCTGCGTCTTTGTCTCCCCCAACGCGCCGTTTGCCGTCATGGAAAGCGCGCTCGCCACGCTCAGTGGGGAGACAAGCGGGTTCGCTTCCACCATCGCGTTTTGCAGAAGCTTTATGCCAAAGCCGGTCAGCGCCGTAGCTGTATCCTGCACAACGTTTGTATCGTAGAGCGATTCCGTTTGCTCTTTCTTCGTATCCTTCATCAGATTCTCCACCGAAGCGGATTTTGCCACGCAGCCGGAAGCCGCGAGCACGCAGGCTGAGGCGAGAAGTGCCGCAAGAAGCTGTTTGCCTTTCATAGAGATTCCTCCTTTTTCATTTGTCCCTCTGCCTCAAAAGACGACAGCTCTGTGCATTGGTTGCACGAATCGAAAAAATTTTTTCGCCGGACGCAGAAAGCCCTCCCGAAGGAGGGCGTTTCTGTTCATCTGTAATTTTCCATACACGCGTAGGGGACGATGCCCACATCGTCCCGGCAAAATAACCTGATTTTACGGAAATCTCCAGCGAATTCGCAACTTCCCTTGGGTCGATGTGGGCATCGACCCCTACGCAGAAGAAGGAGCATCGCGCAAGCATCAACCCCTACAAAAAAAATCATAGCTTTGCGCACTTTGTAAAACGCAGCCCTTCCGATTCTTATCCGTGTGGGAATTCATCCGAACCGAATGCCGCTTTGACGAGCACCATACACGCGGTCTGCTCATAGAGCGCGGGCTCCATGCTCAGATCGATGCAATCGACTTGCCGCACGCCGTCTCCGAGGTCCGGCGCAAGCGCCGCCAGCACATACGTATCCCCGTCCCATGGGTAAAGCTCCTGCCCGTCGTCATAGGACTTGAACAGATAGCCTGTCATCGTATCGGGCAGCGCAAATTTTGTCAGAACAGCATCAGAAGTTTCGCCCTGCATCGAAATCTGCACGGTGGGCGCATTCTCTCCGTCGCCATTTTGAACCTGAAACGAAAGATGCAGCTGTCCATCCTCCCGATGCAGCGCCAAAGGCTCAGATTTTGTGCACATGCCGTCCTGCCAGTATTCTGCCCAGACCTCGCTGTAATCAATTGTCTCGCCGAAATCAAGGCTAAAATCCGCACGCATGGCGTTGGCGCTTGCGGGCTCGGTATGGAAGGTGAGCGTTCCGCGGCTGGGCTCCTCATAGTAAAATTCCGTGCCATTGGGGATAAAGAGCCCACTCATGTGAAGGCCGTCCTGATTTGGAATCTGCAAAACAATGGTGTCGTTGTCCTTGATTTTGAAGACGAGCGTATACAGCCCGTCGGAACAGGTTACAACACTATCATTTATTGTATACTCCCCCGCCATATAATAAGAGGATAACGGGCTGAGCATAAATACAAATTCCTGACGGCTGCCGGACATCCGGAAGGTTACCCGCGACGGCAGGATCTGAACCGCATCCGCTTCGTCCATGACATACGTACCGGCAGATAGGCCGTAGCTCAGCGTCTCCTGCTTCGCTGTTAGGAAGCATACGCCAATCGCAAGGCAAACCACAAGCGCCAGCGCGATGAGCACCTTCGTGGGCTTTTTGTCCAGCACCCGCCTCACGCGCTCCTTGACCCCGACCTCTCCAAAGGCCAGCGGGCAGACAGAGATCGCGCCGCGCGGAACGCTGTTCGACAGCAGCACACTCGCGTAGCGCTTCTTTTCCGATAAGCTGTAGCCCTTCACGACCCGCTCGTCGCACGCAAGCTCCAGATCCCGGCAGAACAGGTTGTACCCCAGCCAGACAAGCGGATCGAACCAATAGACGCAGAGAAGCCCGTAGCCAAGAAGCTTCCACAAGCAGTCGCCGTGCCGTTTGTGGGCAATTTCGTGCGCCAGAACGTATTCCCGCTCGTCTTCTGGAAGGCCGGACGGCAGATAAATCGCCGGCCGGAAGAGCCCCAGCAAAAACGGCGTGTCGATCCCGTCGCAAAGCCGCACGCCGGGCGAACACTCAATGGACGCGCCGACGCGGCGGCGGACTTTCAAAAAGCTCACCAGCGCCAGAACCAGCAGCACCAGCACGCCAACTGCCCAAATCATCCCCGCGATGTGCATCCAGACCTGCAAGGGGTTGACGCTTCCCTGCGGATTGGCCGCAAAGTGTTCGCCGAAGACGGGATTGACGGCGCTGTTGAAACTTGCGATGCCGCTCGTGAGCTCCGGCTTTGCCGCGTACTGCGCCGTTTTGTAATCGAGAACCGTCTCGCTCGGAACGAGACTCCACGCACTTTTGACAGACACCGGCAACGCCAGACGAAGCCCCGCAAGCAGCCAGACAAGAAGCCGCGACCACTTTGGCGCTTTCGGAAGTAAAACGCGGTACAGGCATGCCGCCAGGATCACGGGCGTCGCCGCCAGCGCGCGGTTTAAAAGCACGGAAAATGCCACGTCCAGATTGTCGATGATTTGTAGCAAAAACTCTACCATGCTATCCCTCCGCTTCGTCGATCATACGCTGAATTTCCTGAATTTCCGCCCGGCTCAAGGCGCGCCGCTTTGTAAACGCCGCGAAAAACGCCGGAAGAGAGCCCCCGAATGCTTCGTCAACCAGATTCTCTCCCTGCGCGCAGTAAAAGCTCTCGCGGGAAAGTCTCGCCTTGACGATTCCGCCGTCATTGAAAAATAATCCCCGGTCGCAGAGCTTGCGCAATACATTATAGGTTGTCGTGCGCTTCCAGCCGAGCTCCTGTTCGCAGAGCCGCGCCAGCTCTCTCGACGCGATGGGCGCGTTTTCCCACACGAGGTCCGCGAACCGCGCCTCGACCGCGCCAAGCTTTCCATCGGGCATGTGAATCCCTCCTGTCTATTATCTATGGACAAACATAGTCTATTATGAATAGACAGCTTTGTCAAGCAAATTTCGTAATTTTCTTTTGTTTGTTACATTTTGCCATTGACTTTTACACATTGCAGCGCTAGAATAAGGCCATCTCAGATAAGGAGAACCTACCATGGCTCAGTTCGTTTTTGGCGCATATTACTTTTACTTTACTATTTGCAATAGTAAGGGCAATTTGTGATGCGCAAAAAACGAGAAAACCAAGGTTTTTCGGGCGGCACAGATTCCCTGTGCCGCCCTTATTTTTTTGGAGGTGCAAGACCATGATCGTAATTTTGAAACCGAATGTAAGTGAAGCCCGCCGTGACCAGCTGATTAGCTGGTTCAAAGCCCAGAATCTTGGCGTGCATATTTCGCAGGGCGATTATCAGACCGTCCTTGGTCTGATCGGCGACACCAAGTCTGTCGACATGGATCTGATTGCGAGCCTCGATATTGTCGACGCCGTTCGCCGCGTGTCCGACCCCTTCAAATGCTGCAACCGCAAGTTCCATCCGGACGATACCGTTGTCGACGTGAGCGGCGTCAAAATCGGCGGCGGCCACTTCGCGATGATCGCGGGCCCGTGCTCCGTCGAGTCCGAAGAGCAGATCGTAGGGGTTGCGAATGACGTCAAAAAGGCGGGCGCGAAGCTGCTGCGCGGCGGCGCGTTCAAGCCAAGAACGTCTCCGTACGATTTCCAGGGCCTCAAGGCCGAGGGCCTGAAGCTTCTTTCCATTGCAAAGAAGGAGACCGGGCTTCCCATCGTCACGGAGATTATGGACGTGCGCCATCTCGATCTTTTTGAGGACGTTGACCTCATTCAGGTTGGCGCGCGCAACATGCAGAACTTCGATCTTCTCAAAGAGCTCGGCAAGACAAACAAGCCCATTCTTTTAAAGCGCGGCATCGCGGCTACGATGAAGGAGCTTCTCATGAGCGCGGAGTACATCATGGCCAGCGGCAACGAGCAGGTCATTCTCTGCGAGCGCGGCATCCGCACATACGAGACCTACACGAGAAATACGCTCGATCTTTCCGCCGTGCCGATGCTCCATGAGCTCTCGCACCTGCCTGTCGTCGTCGACCCCAGCCACGCGACCGGACTTGCCAGGCTCGTCACTCCGATGGCCCTTGCCGCAACGGCCGCGAGCGCAGACGGCATCATGGTCGAGGTACACAACGATCCCATCCACGCGCTGTGCGACGGCGCGCAGTCGCTGACCCCGGCGCAGTTTGCCGAGCTCTCCGGCAAGATCATGAAGGTACGGGAGGCCATCGCACAATGAGAGTCGGAATCGTAGGCTTAGGCTTAATTGGCGGCTCGTTTGCGAAGGCCTATCAGGAGGCCGGACATGAAGTGCTCGCCTTCGACCGCGATGAGAGCGTTTTATCATTTGCGCAGCTCGAGGGCGCAGTCTCCGCGCCTCTGACGAAGGAGAATATCGGCACGTGTGACCTTGTCCTCGTCGCCATCTACCCGGAGGCCGCGGTCAATTATGTTCGCGACATGGCACCCTTTATTGGAACAAAGCCCATGGTCATCGACTGCTGCGGCACGAAGCGTGTCGTTTGTCAGGCGCTGATCCCGCTGGCAAAGGAATACGGCTTTACGTATCTCGGCGGCCACCCGATGGCGGGCACGCACAACTCGGGCTTCAAATACGCAAGAAGCAATCTCTATCACGGCGCGCCCATGGTGCTCGTGCCCCCGGTCTTTGACGACATTGAGCTCTTGCAGCGGGCGAAGGACTTGCTCCAGCCCGCGGGCTTTGGAAAGTTCTCTGTCACAACGGCAGACGAACACGACCGCATGATCGCTTTCACTTCCCAGATGGCGCACGTCGTCTCCAACGCGTACATCAAGAGCCCCACGGCGGGCAGCCATAAGGGCTTTTCCGCCGGAAGCTACAAGGACATGACGCGTGTGGCATGGCTGAACCCGCAGATGTGGGCGGAGCTGTTTCTGGAAAACCGCGATTATCTGATGCGAGAGCTGGATATTTTGTCTGAAAACCTGAACGCATACCGCAAGGCGCTCGCCGAACAGGATTTGCCCACGCTCACGAAGCTTCTCGATGACGGGCGCCGGCGCAAGGAGGAGGTCGACGGCCATTGAAAACCATCCATGTTTCCGCCTCCCGAAGCTATGACATTCTCATCGAACGCGGGATTTTAACCCGTGCGGGCGAGGAGATCAAAAAGGTCTGCGGCGCGGGCGAGGCTTTGATCGTGAGCGAGGATACCGTGTGGCCACTGTACGGTGAGACGGTACTGTCTTCCATGAAAAACGCAGGCTTCGACGTAACAAGCTTTACGTTTCCGCACGGTGAGCAGTCCAAAAACCTCTCGGTCTACGCCGAGATCCTGAACGCCCTTGCCGCGCGGCACATTTCCAGAAAAGGTCTTATTGTCGCGCTGGGCGGCGGCGTAACCGGCGACATGGCGGGCTTCGCGGCTGCGACGTATCTTCGCGGGATTCGCTTTGTCCAGATTCCGACGACGCTTTTGTCGCAGGTCGATTCCTCCGTCGGCGGAAAGACGGCGGTTGATCTTCCGGCGGGCAAGAACCTCGTCGGCGCGTTCTGCCAGCCGTCTCTGGTCCTCTGCGACCCGCACGTTCTGTCTACCCTCCCCGACCCCATTTTTTACGATGGCTGCGCCGAGGTCATCAAGGCCGCGATGCTCAAAAGCCACACATTCTTTGAAGACCTCGACAAAACGCCCCCGCGCGAGCAGCTTGAGCACATTCTTGAGTTCTGCATCGCGATGAAGCGCGACGTGGTCGAAGAAGACGAGTTTGATACCGGCGCGCGCCGGACGTTGAACCTTGGCCACACGTTCGGTCACGCCGTTGAAGCGGCGAGCAATTTTTCCATTAGTCATGGCTGCGCGGTCTCCATTGGCATGGTCATGATGACGCGCGCCGCCGTCAAAAAGGGCTACTGCAAGGAAGAGGTCCTTGAAAAGCTCATCGCGCTTCTCAAAAAATATCACCTCCCGACGGAGGTTCCCTACCCCGCGAGCGAGCTGCTGGATATCGTGAGAAGCGACAAAAAAACGATGGGCAGCACCGTCACGCTCATCGTCCCCGAAAAAATCGGCCGCTGCACGCTCGTCCCGGTTCCGGCCGCTGACGTTCTCGACTGGCTCACGGCCGGAGGCGCAGAATGAACCGCATTGTTCTGCCAGGCGCATTGTCGGGCCAGTTCCGCGCGCCCGCGTCCAAATCGCATGCGCACCGGCTCCTCATCTGCGCCGCGCTGGGACGCGCCTCCGTTCGCGTCTCGTGCGATACGTTTTCCGATGATATCCTCGCCACGATCGACTGCCTGAACGCCATGGGCGCGAAGATCACGCACGAGGGCGGAACCATTTCCGTCTCACCCATTTTCGCAAACGGGAGACCGGACGGTGCCTGTCAATTATATTGTAAGGAAAGCGGCTCGACACTTCGGTTCCTGCTTCCGGTCGTGGGCGCACTTGGTCTTGACGCGGTCTTTCATATGGAAGGGCGGCTCCCCGAGCGGCCGCTCCACCCGTTTGACGAGGTCTTGATCGCACACGGCATGCACATTCATCAAACTGGCGCGGAGCTTCATGTTTCCGGAAAATTGCTGGCAGGCAGCTTCGCGCTCCCCGGCAACGTCTCGTCTCAGTATCTGTCGGGGCTTTTGTTCGCGCTTCCCCTTCTTTCGGGAAGCAGCACGCTTACCATTACAGGCGCGCTGCAATCGGCAAGCTACCTTGCCATGACCGAGGACGCGGTTTTGTCCTCCGGCATTTGCTTTTCCAAATCGCAGAACGTCTTTACCATCCCCGGAAATCAGGCCTACTGCCTTCCGAATGGACTTGCAGCCGAGGGCGATTGGTCGGGCGCATCCTTTTTTCTCTGCGCGGGCGTTCTGTCAGAAACCGGCATTTTCGCCTCCGGCTTGCAGGAAACTTCCCGGCAGGCCGACCGGGCCGTTCTGGAGCTTCTGTCAAGATTCGGTGCGGAGGTTCGGGCGGAAACTGGCGGTGTGTTTGTCCGAAAGTCATCGCTCCACGGAATCAACATTGACGCGGGTGCGATTCCGGACCTGATTCCCGCCATCGCGGCTGTCGCGGCCTATGCCGAGGGCGAAACGAGAATTACAAATGCGGCAAGGCTCCGGCTGAAGGAATCCGACCGGCTGCATACGGTGGCCGAGACGATAAACGCCCTTGGCGGATGCGCAAACGAGCTTCCCGACGGGCTCGTCATTACCGGAACGCCCCGCCTCACGGGCGGAACCGCCGATTCCTTCGGCGATCACCGGATCGCGATGCTCGCCGCTGTTCTTGCTGGCGGGTGTCGGGAGCCGGTAACGGTTCTTGGCGCGCAGTGCACATCCAAATCGTACCCCGAATTCTGGAAGACGCTGGACCATCTGAAAGGAGAACCCACATGAGCAGCTTTTATCATGGCGACGCGCTGGAGCTTTCCATCTTCGGCCAGTCCCATAGCCCCGCCATCGGCGTGACCCTCTCCGGCCTTCCGGCAGGTTTTTCCATCGACATGGACGAGCTCGGCGCGTTTCTTCGCAGAAGAGCCCCCGGCCAGAATGCATGGTCGACGCCGCGAAAAGAGGCAGATCTTCCGGAATTTCTTTCGGGACTCGTCGGAAACACGACCTGCGGCGCGCCGCTTTGCGCTGTGATCCGCAACACAAATACCAGGTCGCAGGACTATAACAATCTCATCGACATCCCCCGCCCGGGCCACGCCGACTATACCGCGCAGGTAAAATTTGGCGGCTTTCAGGACGTCGCAGGCGGCGGACACTTCTCCGGCCGTCTGACCGCACCTCTTTGCATCGCGGGCGGCATCTGCAAGCAGCTGTTAAAGTCTCGCGGCATTGAGGTCATGGCGCGCATTGACGCGATTGCCGGAATCGAGGACACGTCCGAATTTCTCGCGCCGGTCGACCGAAAGGACTTCCCCGTGACACGCGACGAATCTGCCGAACACATGAAGGCCGCGATTGCACAGGCGCGCGCGGAGGAAGACTCCGTCGGAGGCCTCATCCGCTGCCAGATTACAGGCGTTCCTGCCGGGCTAGGCGAGCCGATGTTCGGCGGATTGGAAAACAAAATCAGCCAGCTTGCTTTCGCCATTCCTGCCGTCAAGGGTATTGCGTTCGGCCTCGGCTTCGCAGCAGCGGGGCTTCGTGGCAGCGAAAATAACGATGCGTACCGGGTTGAAAACGGCAAAATCGTCACTGAGACGAACCACTGCGGCGGCATTCTGGGCGGCATTTCAAACGGCATGCCGATCGTCTTCCGTCTGGCCGTCAAGCCCACGCCGTCCATCGCAAGGACGCAGAAATCCGTTTCCCTATCCGCAATGCAGAACGCAGAGTTGAACATCCACGGACGGCACGACCCCTGCATTGTCCCGCGCGCGGTTCCCTGTGTGGAGGCCGCCGCCGCCATCGCCATTTACGACGCGCTGAAAGCGTCCGGAATTTGAGGAGGTAATCACCATGAATTTAGAGCAGTCCCGCAAAGCAATCGACGAAATCGATCAGCAGCTCGTGAAGCTCTTTACCGAGCGGATGGCCTGCGCCGCCGAGATTGCGGCCTATAAGAAGGAAAACAATCTTCCCGTTCTGGACGCGGGGCGCGAACGCCAGAAGCTGGCTGCGATCTCCGAGATGGCGCCGGACGATCTGGAAAACAGCGCAAGGTGCCTGTATTCGCTCATCTTTTCGCTGAGCAGAGCTTATCAGCACCGTCTTCTCGGGAACGACGCAGAGCTTCCCAAGAAAATTGCCGCCGCGATTGAATCCACCCCCAACCTCTTCCCGCCCAAGGCGATGGTCGCCTGCCAGGGCGTCGAGGGCGCGTATTCCCAGCTGGCCTGTGAAAAGCTCTTCCAGGCACCGAACATTCTGTATTTCTCGAACTTTGAGGCCGTCTTCTCGGCGATCGAAAAGGGCCTTTGTCAGTACGGCATTATTCCGCTGGAAAACAGCACGGCGGGCTCCGTCAACAAGGTCTACGATCTCATGCTCCAGCATGAATTTTACATCGTCCGCAGCACGCGCCTCAAGGTCGACCACAGCCTTCTCGTCCGTCCCGGCACAAAGCTTGAGGATATCCGCGAGGTATATTCCCACGAGCAGGCCATTGGCCAGAGTCAGGAATTTTTGAAGACGCTGCCGAATGCGCAGATCATCCGCTGCGAAAACACGGCGCAGGCCGCCAAATTTGTTGCGGAATCCGGCCGGAACGACGTGGCGGCGCTGGCTTCGCGCACATGCGGCGCACTTTACGGTCTCACCGCGCTCGCCGAAAGCGTGCAGGACCAGGGCAACAACTACACCCGCTTCATCTGCATCAGCAAAAATTTGGAGATTTATCCGGGCGCGGACCGCACGAGCCTTCGCATGGTGCTCGCGCACAAGCCGGGCGCACTGTATCAGGTGCTGTCTCTCTTTAACGCCCTTGGCATCAACCTCAACAAGCTTGAAAGCCGTCCGATTCCCGAGCGCGATTTTGAGTTTGCGTTCTACTTTGACCTGGATACCTCCATCTACTCCCCCGCGTTCTTGCAGCTCATGGCAGAGCTTCCCGGCATCTGCGAGCAGTTCTCGTACCTCGGAAGCTACAGCGAGGTGATCTGATGCTGCGCTGCGGACTTCTCGGCCGTAAGCTCGGCCACAGCTACTCCCCCCAGATTCACCACGAGCTGGCCTCCTATGAGTACAAGCTCTACGAAAAAGAGCCGGAGGAGCTCGAAAGTTTTTTGAAATCCGGCACATTTGACGGCCTGAACGTCACGATCCCCTACAAAAAGGCCGTCATGCCGCTGCTTGACGAAATATCGCCCGAGGCCGCGGCCATCGGAAGCGTCAACACGATCGTAAACCGCGCAGGAAAGCTTACCGGCTACAACACCGACGCGTTCGGCTTTACGTGGCTGCTTCAAAAAAGCGGCGTGGACGTTGCGGGGAAAAAGGCGCTTGTCTTCGGCTCCGGCGGCGCATCGGTCACGGTCTGCCACGTGTTGAAGTCCCTCGGCGCGGACCCCGTCGTCGTTATCTCCCGCTCAGGCGAAAACAACTATGAAAATCTGGACCGGCACACGGACGCAAAAATTCTCGTCAACGCCACGCCCCTCGGTATGTACCCCGGAAATGGTGTGAGCCCAGTCGATTTGACCTGTTTTGACACGCCAGAGTGTGTTCTGGACGTGGTCTACAACCCCGCGCGCACAGCGCTGATCTTGCAGGCGGAGGCGCTCCATATTCCGCACGCAAGCGGCCTTTCGATGCTCGTCGCGCAGGCGAAAAAGGCGTGCGAGTATTTTACGGATACGAAAATCCCGGACACGGAAATCGACCGCATTGAGCGTCTTTTGTCCCATCAGATGCAGAACATCATCCTCATCGGCATGCCCGGGTGCGGCAAGAGCTCCATCGGGCAGGCGCTGGCAAACACGCTCCACCGTCCGTTTATCGACGCAGACGCGGAAATCGTCCGCCGCGCGGGCTGCTCCATTCCCGAGATTTTCGCAAAGGACGGCGAGCCCGGCTTCCGGAAGATCGAATCCGCGGTTCTTGCTGACCTCGGAAAGGCATCCGGAACCATCCTCGCAACCGGCGGCGGCTGCGTGACAAGACCGGAAAATTACCCGAGTCTTCACCAGAACGGGCGTATCGTCTGGCTGATGCGGCCATTGGAGCTGCTGCCGACGGACGGACGCCCCATGTCGCAGGCAAATCCTCTGGAGGCGCTCTGGGAAACACGGAAAGCACTCTACGAGCGGTTTTCCGACGTCCGAATCGCAAACGACCGTACAATCACGGACTGTGTAAACGCAATCGAGGAGGCGCTTTTATGAAGGTACTCATCATCAACGGCCCGAATCTGAACCTGCTCGGTCTGCGCGAGCCCGCGATTTACGGCACGAAGAACTACGCCGCGCTGGTCGCCTTCTGCGAAGATGCGTGCCGCGAGGCTGGCTTCGGCTGCGAGGTCTTCCAGTCGAACCACGAGGGCGCGATCGTGGACAAAATTCAGGCGGCCTACGGCGTTTTTGACGGCATCGTCATCAACCCCGCCGCCTATACACACACGAGCGTCGCAATCTTAGACGCACTCAAAGCCGTCGCGATTCCGGCGGTCGAGGTGCATCTTTCCGATGTGGACGCGCGCGAACCGTTCCGCCATGTGTCCTACGCGGGTCTTGCGTGCTTTACGCGCTTCACGGGCCTTGGCTTCGAGGGCTATCGGCAGGCTGTCCTCGCACTGATGGAGCGCCTGAACGCAGGCTGAAAACTAACCAAAGGTTACTGTTCTTTCCTTTCGCCCCACGATACACTCAATGTGTATGGTGGGGCTTTCTCTGCATTTCCCCGCCGCAGCGTTCGAAATCGATTTCCGGAATATGAAGGAGGAAACATATGAAAAAGAAGCTTTGCCTGCTGCTTGCGCTTGTGCTCGCGCTGCTTGCGCTGTCCGGATGCGGCGAGGAGCAGGAGCAGACCGTCTCCGTTACGCTCGCCAACCAAAGCGGCCACGGCATCACGTCCATCAGCATCACGCCTTCGACCAGCACCGAATGGGACACCGAGCTTGTCGATGGAACGTTTATGGACGGCGAAACCATGGACCGGAACCTCGGCACCTATAAGGAATCCGAAGTCCCCGACACCTGGAACATTCTCGTCTACGGCGAGGACAACACCATTTTGTACGATACCTCGGTCGACGAGGTCGATTTCCAGATCAAAGACGGCGACTATATCGTCTTCGACACGCCCGAGGAGGCCATCAGCATCATCATCTGCACCGCCGACGAATATGAAACTCTCTACGCGGACTATGAAGCGGCTTCAAACGAGGATCTCGCCGCCGGGCTGGACGCGGAAGAGGTCGCCGCGCTCGGCGATATCTCCGGCTATACCGGCTGCTGGCGGCTTGACGGCGAGCCCTTCTACTTTGTCATCAACGAAAACTTCGAGTGGATCGCCATCAACCTCTACGGCGAGCAGATTGGGCCCGGCTACGTTGTGAACGAAGACGAGAATATCACGCTCTGCATGGAAGACGGCACAGAGCTTGTCTCCCTCTGGCAGACTTCCTACGGCGACTTAAGCGACGCGGACGGCAACACGCTCTCTTCGTCCGATTACATCATGCTCCTGCCCACGCCGGAGGATGAACTCAACCAGACGGCCACCTTCCCCGGCGGCTTTACGAATGTCACGATCGACTACCCCATCCAGATGGAGGCGCACGAGCAGCCGAACGTCTCGAACGCCCTAAGCTTCAACGCGGTCATGGAAGACGGCACGGACGATTATTACTCCAATATCATGATCGCCTTCCAGCCGATCTCGGGCTTCGACCCCTACATGGAAAAGGGTGCGGCCAGCGCGAAGCCCTATATGGTGAAGATGCTCGATGATTTCATGAAGAGCATGTACGGAAGCTATCTTCTCAAGTCCTTCGGCTCGGCCTTCAAAGACAACGGCGATTATTACAGCCTGACGGGCTACATGTGGCTCGACGGCTCGGTCTTCTCCGATGGTCCGTCTCAGCCCGTGCGCGGCTGCATGGAGGTACGTTACTACGGCCCGACCGGCTACGCGCTCGTCGCGACGACGATTGCCCTCGAGGGACGGATCCGCAACTACTTTGACATCTGCAACAACATGCTCACGACCCTCTCGTACTCTGCCGGCTGGAGCACCGCTCCCAAGCCCGTCCCCGCGCAGCCGGTCTATTCCGGTGATACCGGCGACTACGGTACGGCGTACTACTGGTACGACGAGGATGGCGATGTCTGGTACTGGAACGGCTATGAAAACGAGTTCATCTCCTATGGCTCCGACGGCTACATCGACACCGATTCCGGCGAGTATATGGAGAATAATGACGCAGGCTGGGACTACTCGGATGCGTACTACGACGACTACGACCCGTGGTCCGACCCCGGCGACGGCTGGGATGATTATGCCTACGACGATGAAGGCTGGGGAGACTATTTCTAAGCCCGTCTAAAAAAGCTGACATAGCCATAGCGCCCGCCGTATGGTTTCCATACGGCGGGCGCTTGCATGTTATACTTGAACACGGACGCTCAATTGTAATCGACCACAATTTTAGAGCAGGACCTGCAGATCTGCGCCGCCGGATAGTCCGCCCACCATCTCAGCGCATATGGCGGCAAATAGACTGCCCTGTGCTTTTCCATTTCCCGCCGGGTATACAGCTTCGGTAAGCCTTCCCCCTCCGGCAGAAAGAACAATCCGCCGCGGCTTCGAAGCTTCCCTTGCTCCATCTCCTGCCCGCAAAACGGACATTTCATGATGCTGCCTCCTTCCATTCCCTTTTTGATACAAAAAATTCCCGCCGATGGTCGGCGGGAATTTTTATCTTACTTCTTTGCCTTCTTTTCCTTGCGGGCAGCGGCAGCTTCGGCTCTCTTCTTGGCCGCTTCCTTTTCTGCGGTGTTGTTCGTGGAGATTGCAAACTTCGCAAACTCAACACGGACACGGTCAGCGCTGGTCTCGATGACGATGGAGTCATCCTTGACAGACACAACGTCGCCGATGATGCCGCCGATGGTCGTGATGTTATCGCCGACCTTGATCGCGTCGCGCATGGCCTGCGCTTCCTTCTTGCGCTTGTTTTCCGGGCGAATCATGAAGAAGTAGAAAACCGCGATCAGGACGATCATCATGACGAGCATCGAACCGCCGCCATTTGCCGCAGAAGCGTCTGCGGACGTTAAAAACAGAACCATTACATTTTCCTCCGAATTAAAAGTCTTTGATTATTATAACGAGAACAATATGCTTTTGCAAGCCACCTGTGAAAAATAGCCGGGAAATTTACAAAAACTTCTTATATTTTCTCATCGAGCTTCCGCGAGTATTCCGCGCGGAACTCGGAAAACGTCCCTTCGTCGAGTGCGTCCCGGATTTTCTCGGTGAGCTTGTTGTAAAAATACAGGTTGTGCATCACGCTCAGGCGCATGGCGAGCATCTCCTCGGCCTTGAACAAATGCCGGATGTACGCGCGGGAATAACGCCTGCAAACCGGGCAGTCGCACTGCGGGTCGATGGGCCCGTCGTCATAGGTGTACTTTGCGTTTTTCATGTTGAGCGCGCCCTGCCATGTAAAGAGCTTGCCGTGCCGGGCATTTCGCGCGGGCATGACGCAGTCAAAAAAGTCCACGCCCCGGGCGACGCTTTCGATGATATTCGACGGCGTACCGACCCCCATCAGATACCGCGGCCGGTCCTTCGGCATGTAGGGCTCGACGGCCTCAATGATATCGTACATGACCTCGGTCGGTTCGCCGACGGCAAGCCCGCCGATCGCGTAGCCGGGAAGATCGAGCTTTGCAATCTCCTGCATGTGCCAGATGCGAAGGTCCTTGAACGTCGCGCCCTGATTGATGCCCCAGAGCTGCTGGCCGGGATTGACTGCGTCGGGCTCGGCGTTAAATTTCGCCAAGGCCTTTTTGCAGCGCGCGAGCCATCTTGCCGTGCGCTCACACGAGGCTTTGGCGTATGGATACGTCGCCGGGTTTTCCACGCACTCATCAAATGCCATCGCAATATCCGAGCCGAGGTTCGACTGGATGCGCATACTCTCCTCGGGCCCCATGAAAATTTTGTGCCCGTCGAGATGTGACGCGAACGTCACGCCCTCTTCTTTGATCTTGCGAAGCCTCGCGAGCGAAAAGACCTGAAAGCCGCCGGAGTCCGTGAGAATCGGCCCCTGCCACGTCATGAATTTGTGAAGCCCTCCCATTTTCTTCACAACCTCGTCGCCCGGGCGAAGATGCAGATGGTACGTGTTGGAAAGCTCCACCTGCGTTCCGATGTGCTCCAGATCCTCCGCGGACAGCGCGCCCTTGATGGCCGCCTGCGTGCCGACATTCATAAATACCGGTGTCTGCACCGACCCGTGCGGGCAGGTAAATTCGCCCCGCCGGGCAGTTCCTTCTGTTTTTAATAGTTTAAACATGCGCCCTCCTTAGTGAATGAACATTACGTCGCCGATATATACGGGAGTCGGGAAAGTGAATAAACTGCACAACATTACCCTACGCCCTTTCATAGCGAAGTACGGCAGCCTTGGCCGCCGTACTTCCAGTTGAAATCACTTGCCATCAAGCGATGCCTTCCGCATCTTCCGAATGCTGATATAGATATTCCGGCGCAATATCAATGTCGCCGTCATTCCAAACAGTCATGCCATAGTCGATATAAACGCCCGCAAAGGTATGTTCATCGGCCAGTGGCGCAAAACCTGCATCTTTCAGCAAGGGTGTAAAATCAAAAACTTTTGCTTCGCCAGTTGTAAATCGGAGCCAGAGCCTATGACCGGGCAGCGGACGAACGCCGCAGACCTTGATGACAGGTTCCTGCTCGCCTGCATACGCAATTCCGTTAGAAATATACATAAGCGCTCCTCCTTATCTCAGCGGTTCGATTTTGCCGAACGGGATGTTCTGCACTGCCTTATTCCACGCAGCATAGAGTTCATCCTCGTGAATAGCAGCCCAAGCCTGCACCAGCTTCAACTGTTTGACTGGAAGACTTCCCGCGATCAATTCGCCGTCCACACCAACAGAGGCTTCGTACTCGTTGTAATACACATGAAAATGCGGCTTGTGGTGCTTGTCAGTGTCGCTGAAAATCATCTTGATAACGATGTTATAAAATCTGCAAAGTTCCGGCATGATCTTCTCCTCGCTTTTTCCGTGTCCAAAATCGCACTATCATTGCTCCGGTAATTCTATTATGCCATATTATTTGCTCAAGTCAACAATGAACGTTTTTCTTGAGCGAAAAAGTTATGTCGACGCTAAATCTTCCCTTATTTGTTTTATTAACATCGGTCAACCGATGTTACCGAATGGTATTTCGCACTTATTGATTGGTAATATTCACAATTTAACTCTTGTATAATAATATAATTTTGTGTAAAGTCACGAAATATACATTGCGTCGCCAAAAGAGAAAAAACGGTACTTTTCCTGCACGGCCACATGATAGGCATGCAGGATATTCTCGCGACCTGCGAGCGCGGAGACGAGCATAACGAGCGTGCTCTCCGGCAGGTGGAAGTTCGTAATGAGCGCGTCGAGCGCCTTAAACCGGTAGCCCGGATAGATGAAAATCTCCGTCCACGCGGATTTTTCACGGAACGTGCCGTCGGGCTCCACGAGCGATTCGACCGTCCGGCAGGACGTTGTGCCGACGCAGACGATACGGTGGCCGCTTTGATGCGTTTCGTTGAGAATCTTCGCCGTTTGGGCGCTCATCATGCAGAACTCGCTGTGCATATGATGGTCCGTGATCTCCTCGGCCTTTACGGGGCGGAACGTGCCGAGTCCCACGTGGAGCGTCACATAGGCAAGGTTTACGCCCTGCTTTTGAAGTTTTTCCAGAAGCTCCTTCGTAAAATGAAGCCCCGCCGTCGGCGCAGCAGCAGAGCCATTCGCTCTTGAATAGACGGTCTGATAGCGCTCGGGGTCTTGCAGCTGCTCATGGATATAGGGCGGCAGCGGCATCTGGCCAAGGCGTTCGAGCACCTCGAGGAAAATGCCCTTATAGTGGAACTGCACGAGCTTGTTGCCGTCGTCCACCTCGCCAACGACCGTAGCCGTCAGCTCGCCGTCACCGAACGAGAGCTCCGTTCCTGTGTGTGTCTTGCGTCCCGGCTTCGTGAGGCATTCCCACACGCCGTCTCCCTTGTCGCGCAGCAGCAGCACCTCGACCGCGCCCATCGTCGGCACGCGGTGGCCGAGAAGCCTTGCCGGCAGCACGCGCGAATCGTTCAGTACCAACGTGTCTCCCGGCTGTAGATACTCCGGCAGATCATAAAAATGCCGGTGCTCGATTTCACCTGTGTCCTTGTTCAGCACCATCAACCGCGAGCCGTCGCGGCGCTCTAAAGGGGTCTGGGCAATGAGCTCTTCAGGCAAATCATAGTAAAAATCATGGGTTTTCAACAAAAGTCCCCTCGCAATTCTTCAGAAACTGTACAGCTTTCACATTGACAGCCAAAGCTGCATATGCTATGATGAACGTGTTCTATGGCATGGACATACGTCCTTGTATCAAGAACACGATAACGCGCACATTTTCCCGCGTCATCGGTTATTATAGTATATCGCGCGGGTACAATCAACCCCAAACTCTGATAGAAATGGAGCGAAAACGTATGAAGAAGTATAAAGTCGGTATCATTGGCGCAACGGGCATGGTAGGTCAGCGGTTCGTGCTGCTGACGGCGAAGCATCCGTGGTTTGAGCCGGTCGTTCTTGCAGCAAGCGCCCATAGCGCGGGCAAGGCCTATAAAGACGCGGTCGCGGGCAAGTGGTTCATGCAGGAGGACATTCCGGAATCCGAGGGCAATCTCGTTGTCATGGACGCGGAGGCGGACGCGGAGAAGATCGCGTCGATGGTCGACTTTGTCTTCTGCGCGGTCAACATGAAAAAAGACGAGATCAAGGCGCTGGAGGAAAAATACGCGAAGCTCGAGTGCCCCGTCGTCTCCAACAACTCCGCCCACCGCTGGACACCGGACGTTCCGATGGTCGTGCCGGAGATCAACGCAGACCACATCCAGATCATCGACGCGCAAAGAAAGCGCCTCGGCACCAAGCGCGGCTTTATCGCCGTCAAGTCCAACTGCTCGCTGCAAAGCTACGTGCCCGCGCTGCACCCGCTGATGAAATACGGCGTAGAAAAGGCGCTCGTCTGCACGTATCAGGCCATTTCCGGCGCCGGCAAGACGTTTGAAACATGGCCGGAGATGATCGACAACGTCATCCCGTACATTGGCGGCGAGGAAGAAAAGTCCGAGCAGGAGCCGCTCAAGCTCTGGGGTAAGATCGCGGGCGACCACATTGAAAACGCCTCCTCCCCTGCCATCACGGCGCAGTGCCTGCGCGTTCCGTGCTCGGACGGCCACATGGCTGCCTGCTTTGTCTCTTTCAAGGGGGAAACGCCCTCCATCGAGCAGATCAAGGCCGACTGGGCAGCGTTCTCCGGCAGAGCGCAGGAACTGAACCTGCCGTCCGCTCCCAAGCAGTTCCTGCACTATTTTGAAGAGGCCGACCGGCCGCAGACGAAGCTTGACCGCAATCTCGAGGGCGGCATGGCCGTCTCCATCGGCCGTCTGCGCGAAGATACACAGTACGATTATAAATTTGTCTGCCTGTCTCACAACACCCTGCGCGGAGCCGCTGGCGGCGCGGTGCTGCTTGCAGAACTCCTGTGCGCGGAAGGATATATTGACGCAAAATAATTTTTCATAGAGGGAGTGGTTGCATGAAGCAGCCCGTCTTTGAAGGTCTGGCCACGGCCATCGTGACGCCCTTCAGAAACGGTACCATCGACATCCCAACGTTTGAAAAGCTGTTAGACGCGCAATTGGCCGCAAACGTCGACGCCATCGTCATCTGCGGCACCACCGGCGAGAGCGCAACGCTGTCGTCTTCCGAGCAGCTCACGCTCATCGCCCACGCAATGCAATATACCGCCGGACGCTGCAAGATCATTGCGGGAACCGGCTCGAACGACACGGCTCACGCAATCGACCTGAGCCGTGCCGCGTCGTCTATGGGGGTCAGCGCCGTCCTCATTGTCACGCCCTACTACAATAAATGCACGCAAGCCGGCCTCATCGCGCACTATGAAGCCATCGCAGACGCGATTTCCTGCCCCGTCATCTGCTACAATGTCCCGAGCCGCACAGGACTGGACCTGAAATTAGAGACCTGTCAGGCGCTCGCGAAGCATCCGAACATTCAGGGCGTGAAGGAAGCGGGCGGAAGCCCAGCAAAAATCGCAAAGATCATCGAGACCTGCGCAGACAGCTTTTTTGTCTGGTCCGGAAACGACGACGAGGCCGTCACGGCGATGGCACTGGGCGCAAAGGGGCTCATCTCCGTTCTTTCAAACGTCCGCCCCAAAAAGACGCTCGCGATGCTGCGCGCATGCCAGAAAAACGATTTCCGAACCGCTGGGCGCTTGCAGCGGGAATTGATTCCGCTCATCGGCGCACTCTTTTGCGAGGTCAATCCCATCCCGATCAAAAAGGCGCTGGAACTGGAGGGCTTCCCGGTCGGGCTTCCGCGGCTTCCGCTGACCGAGCTGTCAGAGGAAAAACTCCCGATGGTAAAGGCTGCACTTGCCGCGACACCTGATGCATAACCAATCGAAACGTGAAAAGGACGGTACCTTGCGGTACCGTCCTTCTTGATGCTTGGGGAGATTATTTGTCGTACATTTCGACCAGCTTGAGCAGGTGCTCGTAGCGCTCCTTGGCG
>ERZ772882.1195-NODE-1195-length-29661-cov-43.786868_pt1 | contig 29661 bp, 18 predicted proteins | sample MGYA00580576_ERZ772882 | MGnify/ENA primary metagenome ERZ772882 (study PRJEB29015, sample SAMEA2737658) | human gut metagenome | biome: human gut; feature: human-associated habitat; material: faeces | place: China | collected 2012 ... | reverse complement strand
GCACAAGGGGGCAGAATCGCTTGGTTTTAGGGGGCAGCTTACACTGGATTTTCCAATACGCGTTACTTTGTCTTTCCGCTTGTGTTCCTTACTCTTTTGCCTTGTATAGCTTATTTCGTTTCCGCTAAAGTCTATCTTCACAATGTCTGCAAGATTGATGCCGCCAGTGTAGAAGGAAAGCAGAAAAATATCTTTAGCCAAGGTTAAACGCTTACTTTCGTTAGTATCTGCATTTCTGATTTTAATAAAATCCGTAATGCTTATATCTAAATCCTTGGGTACAGACGTGGGTAGCTTGGTGTAAGCGAATGGATGTTTCTCGCATTTGATAAGTCCGTATTTAATCGCTTCGTTTACTCTTGCTTTGATGTGAGATAGCCGGATGTTTCTATTTCCGTCACTGTAGCCTTTTCTTTTCATATAAGTATCAAAGTGTTCTACTGTGATGTGGTTCATTATAACAAAGGGTGCTTCACCTTCTGAAAGCAGGAATATACGTAATGTTTCTTCGTGCATTTTTGCATAGTTTTCTCGCCCATCTTTTTTTAATTCTTCAATTTTTTTTCTAAAGAAGTCTGTGAATGTAGATGTATTCTGTGCAACTTTGTCCGCTTGGATAACTATAAGCTTTAATTGGGTAGCCGTATATGTGTCATTGTTTTCTATTGCATTTACGCGGTCGTTATATTTCTTTAGCTCGAATAAAAGTCGTTTATTCATCATCGCAGCGTCAGTTCTCGCTACAACCTTCCCGTTATACCATTGACTTAAATCGGGAATTTCGTACATGGTTTTGATATACGCCTTTTCTTTCTTTGCTGCAATGCGTACAAAGATGGGGTACATACCATTTGCAGTTTTTCTTGCTGCTAATACTGTTAATGCTAATTTTGCCATAACTACTAAAATTTTCGACACCCTTTTCGACACCCTTTTTGCTCCACGGGTGAAAATCGTGCCGTTTTTTTTAATAGCTTTAGGCTATTTTGAGAAAAGAAAAAAGACTGATATTCAGCGTTTTAAATATCAGTCTTTGAGTGAGCCGCTAGCCAGACTTGAACTGGCGACCTACGCGTTACGAATGCGTTGCTCTACCAACTGAGCTATAGCGGCAATAAGCTTTTGTTTACGGGGTGCAAAGGTACATCTTTATTTGAAAAGGCAAAAAGAATCTCTGTTTTTTTTAGAAATATTTTAGTGGGATAATTTTCTATTTGAATGTCCTGAACTTTATTGCCATAAAAATTGGATAATAAAACGAAAAGAAGCATCTTTGTCGTAGGTCCTATAGCAAATAAGTCTGATACTGATTATGAATTTAAGAATCTATTATAAATATCTTTCTTCACGCATAGCGTCCAAATGGACGGTGTTGTTGGTAGATGTAATTATCGTTGTGATTTCCATGCTTTCTGCATGTTTTTTGCAATATAGGCTTTCGTCCGTATCTTATGAAATTTCTTTGTATGTATGGCTGACCATTTTGGCTGTCTTGTGTAATGTCTGTTTCTTTCATATTCTCCGTACTTATGTGGGTGTTATCCGTTTTTCCTCTTTTGTGGATATTTATCGTGTGCTTTGGAGTCTTACGATAAGCTATGCTGTACTGTTTTTAGGGAATTACTGTTGGTCTGTTTCGGGGCTTGGAGAAACTTTGCCGAACAGCATTCTGTTTATGGCATATATGTTCACCTTCTCTCTGATGGCTTGTATGCGCATTGCTGTGAAGATGCTTTATGAAGCTATTGCTTTTGATGCACGTCATTGCGTGAATGTTTTTATTTATGGATTCCATGGGACTGGAGTCAATGTTGCAAAATCCTTGAGAGTTAGTCGTAATAATCATTATCGCCTGCGTGGCTTTATTTCGGACGAACCTGATATGATAGGTAAACATACGATGGGATGCAGGGTATATCCCAATGATGAGCAGCTGTTTGACCGTCTAAAGAAAAAGAAAGTGGATACAATCATTATCTCTCCAAGCAAGGTGTCGGATTTGGAAAATTCCGGAATGCTGGATAAACTGTTCTCTCATGATATTCATGTAATGACCGTTCCTCCCTTAAGCGATTGTATGGACGATGGACTGATAAAGGACATTCAAATAGAAGATTGGCTCCGTAGAGAACCGGTGCAAGTTGACATGCGTAAAATTACGGCCCATATCGAGGGGCGTAGAGTAATGGTTACGGGAGCGGCGGGAGCTGTAGGAAGGGAAATCGTTCGCCAGTTGGCTACACTGAATCCTTATCAGTTGATTCTGGTAGATCAGGCAGAATCCCCATTGTATGATGTACAGTTGGAATTGTCTGATCATTGGAAGAATCTGGAGGTCCGTGTATTGGTTGCAGATGTTGCTAACCGTACGCGTATGGAGGCTATATTTGAAGAAACACGTCCTCAACTTGTTTTTCATTCTGCTGCGTATAAGCATGTACAACTGATGGATGATTTTGTATCGGAGGCAATTCAAACGAATATATCGGGGACAGTGAATATTGCGGACCTGGCGGCAAAGTATAGAGTGTCCCGTATGGTTATGATATCTGCTGCTAATGCACGTCATCCGGAGAATGCTATGGAATATAGTAAGCGTGTGGCGGAAATATATGTGCAATCATCTGATTGCAGGTTGAAACGCGACACAAGGGAAACTGATATGTTCATAGTACGTTTGGGTGAGGTGTATCCGACGAATACTCATTGTTTGATTACCTTGTCTGAAGCTTGTATGCTCACCCTGGAAGTGGGAGTCATGGGGGATGGGGGAGAAGTGTACATTGTGGGAGGGCCTGGGGATGGACTTTTGGATTCTGTAATCGGTGAAAAGATAAAGCGTGAAAAGGCATCTGTTGATGATTATGAACATGTGCGGGAAGAAGTGCTGGCCTTGGTGCAACATAGTTATACTGAAAAAAAGGCTATTTTGATTGGACTAATGAAAAAAATAGTGCCAATTTTTCCGCTTTCTTCTACCCGATGAAAAGACGTGAAAGTGACAGTTTTTTAATGCTTTTTCTGAAACTTAGAGGTGGAATAAATGTATATTATAAAAATAATATATTACCTTTGTGCCCGATTTATATTTATTACAAGAACTCAAAAGATTAATCAGAATATCTTATGCGTAGATTAATAACACTATTCTTTTTGGTATTTACTTTGTCAGGGGTAGCTTTTGCTCAGCAGATGTCAGATGATCAGGTTGTTCAGTATGTAAAAAGCGCTCAGCAGATGGGCAAAAATCAAAAGCAGATTACTACTGAATTAATGCGGCGGGGAGTGACAAAGGAACAAGTTGAAAGAATTCAGAAAAAGTATGAAAACTCTAAATCTGGAAGTCCGCAGAGCAATACCCAAGATGAGAAGCGTTCTCGTCAACGTGGTGAAATGAGTGGCGTAGTCAAAGGGCTGCGTACAACTTCGGAAACTTATTCTGCCAGACAAACGGATGTTGCAGGGGATTCTTTACAAATGATGGATAATCGTTCCTTGTCTCAAGAGAAGGAAACAGAGGATCCGACTTCGCAAATTTATGGTCATAATATTTTTACTAACGATAATTTGACTTTCGAACCCAATGTGAATGTTGCTACTCCCGAGAATTATCGTCTGGGGCCTGGTGACGAGGTGATTATTGATGTGTGGGGAGCTTCTGAAACAACGATTCGACAAACAATCTCTCCGGAAGGAAGTATTCTTGTGAATAATTTAGGACCGGTTTATCTGAGTGGCAAAACTGTAAAGGAAGCCAATAATTATTTGAAACAAGAATTTGCCAGAATATATTCTGGAGTAACCGGAAATGTTCCGTCTACCCAAGTTAAACTGACATTAGGAGAAATACGTTCTATTCAAGTAAACGTTATGGGTGAAGTTGTGGTGCCCGGAACTTATACCCTCTCATCATTTGCTTCCGTATTTCATGCTTTATATCGTGCAGGTGGTGTGAACCCGATTGGTAGTTTGCGCAGTATTAAAGTGATTCGCAATGGAAATACAATAGCGGATTTGGATGTTTATGATTTACTTATGAAAGGAAAAATGAAGGATGACATCCGTCTGCAGGATGGTGATGTAATTCTTGTGGATCCTTACCAGTCACTGGTACAGATATTAGGTAAGGTAAAACGTCCGATGTTTTATGAAATGAAACCCACTGAAACCGTAGGTACATTATTGAAGTATTCAGGTGGTTTTACGGGTGATGCTTATAAGAAAGCATTACGTATAATCCGTAAAAGTGGACGTGAGCATCAAATTTATAATGTGGATGAGATGGATTATTCCGTATTCCGCGTAGATGACGGTGATAAGATAACGGTTGATTCCGTTTTACAGCGTTTTGAGAATCGTGTGGAAATCCGCGGTGCTGTATATCGTGAAGGTTTGTATCAGTTGGACGGTGCGATGAATACAGTGAAGCAGCTGATTAAGAAAGCGGAAGGACTTCGCGGAGATGCATTCTTAAACCGTGCTATAATCGATCGTGAACTTGAAGACTTGTCGCATGAGGTTATACAAGTAGATGTGAAAGGTTTGCTGAACGGGACGGCTGCAGATATTCCTTTGCAGAAGAATGACATTTTATATATTCCAAGTATTCATGACTTGAAGGAAGAAGCTACACTTACCATTCATGGTGAAGTTGCCAATCCGGGTACATATCTTTATTCTGATAAAATGACAGTAGAGGATTTGGTGTTGCAGGCTGGTGGCTTGTTGGAGGCGGCGGCTACAACAAAGGTTGAAGTTGCACGGCGCATGAAAGATCCGAAGAGTACATCTTTCAGTACTACAGTAGGCCAGAATTTCTCTTTTGATTTGAAAGATGGCTTATTGGTGGGAGAAGGAAGCCAGGATTTCCATCTTGAGCCTTTTGATGAAATTTATGTTCGTAAGAGTCCGTCCTATTTTAAACAACAGAATGTTATGGTGGGCGGAGAAGTCCTTTTTAGCGGTAATTATGCACTATCGAAAAAGAATGAACGTTTGAGTGACTTGATAGCTAAGGCTGGTGGAGTAACTCCCGATGCTTATATAAAAGGAGCGCGTCTTATACGTAGGATGACCGAAGAAGAATTCCGCCGTAAGGAAGATGCTCTGCGTATGGCGCAAGCGGGAGGCGGAGATTCCATATCTGTAAAAAGATTGGATTTGTCCGATACCTATTCTGTAGGTATAAATCTGGGAGAGGCCTTGAAAAATCCTGGTTCAGATGCTGATATGGTGCTTCGCGAGGGAGATGTATTATTTGTTCCGGAGTACGTAAGTACAGTGAAAATCAACGGTGCTGTAATGTATCCGAATACAGTTTTATATAAAAAGGGTGAAAGCTTGAAATATTACATCAACCAGGCTGGTGGCTTTGGTAATGACGCCAAGAAACGCAAGGTCTATGTAATATACATGAATGGTACAGTTTCTCGTTTAAGAGCAGGAAACAAGAAAGCCATTGAACCTGGTTGTGAAATAATTGTTCCAAGTAAAGAACAGAAAAAGAAGATGACTACTGCTGAAATTCTGGGAATGGGAAGTACGACAGCTTCTATTGCAGCGATGATTGCGACTATGGTTAATCTCTTTAAGTAATTTGAATTATGAGCGAAGAAAGAATACAAAACATAACTTCTCCACAACCAGAGGAACAAGAAATAGATTTGATAGAACTGGCCCAGAAAGTATGGGCTAGTCGCAAATTGGTTTTTAAGGCGTGTGGTATCGCTGCCCTTGTTGGACTGGTTGTTGCATTTAGTATTCCTAAGGAGTACTCTACAAGTGTGACGTTGGCTCCAGAGAGTGGTGGCAAATCTGGTGGCGGAAGTATGGGAGCCCTTGCAGCCATGGCGGGTATCAATTTGGGTACTTCTTCTGGTGAAGATGCTTTGTCACCCGAACTTTATCCTGATATTGTAAGTTCTACTCCTTTTCTGATTGAACTGTTCGATGTTAAAGTCAAGGATCAGAAAGCAAAAGTAGACACGACTTTATATGCTTATTTGAAAGAAGAACAGCGTTCTCCTTGGTGGAGTGCAATTTTCTCCGCTCCTTTTAAGGTGTTGGGATGGACATTGTCTTTGTTTAAGGATGAACCGGAAGAGGGGGATGCAAAGCTGGATCCTTTTCGTCTTACTAAAGATGAGTCTGCCATTGCAGATGCTTTAAGTAAACGTATCTCTGTTTCCGTAGACAAAAAGACAGGTGTGACAACCTTGTCTGTTACTATGCAGGATCCTTTGATATCTGCTTCGCTGACGGATACCGTGATGCATTGCCTGCAGAACTACATCACAGATTATCGGACTAATAAGGCTCGTCATGATTTGGCATTTACCGAAAAACTTTATGGAGAAGCAAAGGCCAGTTATGAGTCTGCCCAGAAGAAATACGCAAATTTTGTAGATGCAAACCAGAATATAATATTGCTGAGTTATCGCGCAGAGCAAGAGCGTTTACAGAATGAAATGAATTTAGCCTATCAAGTATATACACAAGTGTCTCAACAATTGCAGATGGCAAGAGCTAAGGTGCAGGAGATTACACCGGTATATACGGTTGTCCAGCCGGCTACGGTACCTTTGAAGCCTGCAAAGCCCAATAAATTGATGATTTTGATCGGCTTCATGTTCTTGGCAGGTGTCGGCAGTGTGGGATGGATATTATTTGTAAAAGATTTATTAAAGGGATGGAAAAAGCAAACAATATGATGACGGATAATGATATGATGTGCTGGCATGCATTGTACACAGCACCCAAGTCTGAACATAAGTTGATGCAGCGTTTGAATGCTGCGGGATATACTACATATTGCCCGATGCAGGCTGTGTTTGTAAAATGGAAAGGGCATACCCGGAAGGTGATTACTCCTCTTTTTTCCGGATGTTTGTTTGTTGCCGGTAATGTGTCGGAAGTTACCTCTTTGGCTTCCTCGCAGAAGGCTGCTATATTAGTAGATAATGAAGGAAAAAGTTTGTCTATTGAGGCGGGTAAAGCAGAACTTCCTGCCAAGTTTGCCCAATTGCTGAAGTTATGATGAAGCTGATAACAGAAGAGCTGCTGGATACCGTTACTTCACAAGCTAAGGAGAACTCCCGTTTACGTATGAATTATAATTTTCATGCGTCTATGGATGCTCCTATTCATCGGTTGCTGAATGCTTTGGAACCGGGAACTTATCTTCCTCCTCACCGTCATACAGATAAGGAAGAAACTTATCTGGTTTTGCGGGGGGCGTAAAATAAACTGTGTCATGCGGCGTTTTTTTCCAAGCTCATCGGTCGGGGATCGGCCAGCGCCAAGGGGGTGCACCAGCACTCCCGACGAGCGTAAAGTTACAACAATTTAAACCTATCTCCAAACTTTATCGCTAATTGTTGTGCGATGGCTGCCCAATTTGCTAATGGCATGGTCCATTTCTTACGTATATTGCGATAAGCGAGATAAACCAACTTTTCAAGGGCGGTGTTGTTAGGGAACACGCCCTTGTTTTTTGTGACTTTACGTATTTGACGATGATATCCCTCGACTGTATTCGTGGTATAAATCATACGTCGTATATCCGGCGTAAACTGGAAGTATTCAGTAAGCCTTTCCCAGTTATCCTGCCAAGACTTGATAACGATAGGGTATTTCTCACCCCATTTTTCTTCCAGATTAAGAAGCTCTGTCTCAGCGGATTCCTTATTTACCGCACCATAGACATGTTTCAGATCTCTCATGAACTCCTTCTGGTGCTTGCTGCCGACATACTTGACGGAGTTACGTATCTGATGGACAATACAGAGCTGGACAATAGTATCAGGAAACACACTTTGGATAGCATCCGGGAAGCCTTTCAATCCGTCAACACAAGCTATGAGTATGTCACAGACACCACGGGTCTGCAAGTCTGTCAATACATTCAGCCAGAAGTTCGCACCCTCATTTTTAGAGATATACATCCCTAACAGATCCTTATGTCCCTCGCTGTCCAGAGCCAGTACATTGTAAATCGCACGGGTTACGGCACAGCCTCTGTCGTCCATTACCTTATAATGAATGGCATCCATCCAGACTATCGGATAAACGCTGTCCAGGCTACGGGAACGCCATGCCTTTATTTCCGGAAGTACACGATCGGTGATGGCACTAATCGTCTCAGCAGACACACGATTACCCAAGTTCTCCTCCATCCAGTCACTTATCTCACGTGTGCTGTTTCCCAAAGCATAAAGTCCGATGATGCGGTCTGCAACACCTTCCGCAAGAATGGTTTCACGCTTTTTTATGAACTGGGGATCAAAGGTGGAGTTACGGTCACGAGGGGTAGATACGGTGACTTCTCCCATCGAAGTCTGTACTTGTTTTTGCATCTTGCCATTACGACGGTTGCCACTCATGCGTTCATCCTCAGAAAGATGAGCGTCCATCTCACCTTCAAGGGCAGCATTTAATATACTCTCCAACAACGGAGCAAAAGCACCGTCCTTACCTAACAAGGGCTTACCAGACTTCAACTGTTCAAGAGCCTTGTTCTTGATACTTTCAAAATCAAATTCTTCACTCATAAAATAAACTGTGTTAGCAAAGTTAATATTTTATTCATTTCCTTAGCTGACACAGTTCAAATTACGGCCTCGTTTTGCGCGGGAGTCTGCTGGCATTTTTTTATGATGATGCCGGTAATGTAACAGATAAGGTATGCCTCAATCCTTCGGAAGGTAAATATGGTCTGGAAATTCCTTCTAATACATGGCATAGTATTATTGCCTTGGAGTCAGGTACCGTTATTTTTGAAATTAAAAAAGGCCCATATCAGCCTCTACCCTCAGAGGATTTGGCTTCGTGGGCTCCTCAGACTTCTGATACGGAAGGAATAAAGGCTTTTATGAAGCGGATGTTGGAACTTTAGCTCTCAAACATCCTGCTTCGTGCAAGCATACATGCCCCTACAATACCCGCCTTGTCTTTTAGTTTGGAAGTTATAATAACCGAATCTTTGTTTACTAGATTCAGAGAATATTTTCTCACAGCGGTTTTTATAGGCTGTGTAATGTAATCCCCAGTCAATGACAGTGTTCCTCCTATAATTACCAGTTCAGGATTGAATAGATTGATTAATCCTGCAATTTGTTTTCCTAACTTTTGGCCAATTTCTTCCACAATTTCAATACAGAGTAAATCTTCCTGGTTTACTGCTGCAATAATTTCGTCCAGTGTGAGTGGGTCTTCTTTAGTGGCTATACGACTGGATAATATGGAACATTCTCCGTTGTTGATACGTTCCAACAAAATACGATGCAAAGCAGAACCGGATGCTTCTGTTTCCAAGCATCCTTTTTTGCCACAGTGGCATAGAATCTCATTGTCGAACACATTAATATGTCCGAACTCTCCTGAAAATCCAGATTTGCCGGTATAGACTTTTCCATCTATAATGATTCCAATACCAAGTCCCCAACTCACATTTACGAAAATAATATTTTTCTCTCCTTTAACGCAGCCTTGCATATACTCTCCATAGGTCATGGCACGGGTATCATTATCTATGCAAACGGAATATCCAATTTTCTTAGCTAATACTTCTGCTAACGGAAGTTCGGAAAAGTTAAACATGCTGAAGCTGTAACCTGATTCAGGATTAACTCGCCCTGATATATTGATACAAATGTTTAATACCTTTTCTGGATTGATTCCTGCTTTCTTTGTAAAATTACTGATGAGTTTACATAGTTTCTCCAAGGCTTCCTGGGTATTTTCAAACTTATATGGGATATTCATTTTCAGTTCTACCATATCACCCTTGAAATTAATAAGTCCAATATTAATGGCAAACTTTTTGATGTCTACTCCTATAAAATAGCCTGATTCAGGATTGAGTCCATAGAGGCTGGGATGACGTCCTCCACTAGTTTCTAACTTTCCGTAATCATTAATATAGCCATCATCGCACATTTCGCTGATAAATTTGGTTACTGTAGGCACACTTAAATCCAGCTCTTTGGATAAATCAGTAATGGTGGAACTACCATTGTATATATAATGCGTAATGATCCTCTTTTTGAGAAGAGCATTCTTGCTTCCCATTTCTATTTCTTTTAATAGCGCTTGGTTCATAGTGATACTTTTATGTATTTCTGCCAAATATACTAAAATAATTTTGTAAATTGTTGTATCTCCTTATGAAATGATATAATTTCTATCATTCTGAGAGAATATTTTATTTTATATTAATTAAATAAGTTAATTATTGGATTTATATTAATAAAATCTTTTATTAATTATTGCATATTTAATAAATATATCTATATTTGTAGCAGATAAATAAAAGAATACTAAGAAAAACCTAAAACAAATGAGAGCAAATAATCGAAGAGATTTTCTAAAAAAGTCAGTATTAGCTGGAGCTTCACTATTTACAGTCCCCTCATTTTTGAGTGCTATTCCCAATAGTAATATAGAGCTATCTCAAGTACTGGAAAATACTTGGGAAAGTAAGTCTGATACTCTCTTAAATAATGGGTTGAAAATAACTGGAACGTTTTTAGATGAGATTTCGCATGATATTCCTCACCAGAATTGGGGGGTAAGGGAATGGGAACGAGATTTTCAATATATGAAGGGAATGGGGATTGACACTGTTATTTTAATACGTTCAGGTTATAGGAAGTTTATTACTTATCCTTCTGAATATCTGCTCAAGAAAGGTTGCTATATGCCTTCTGTAGATTTGGTGGATATGTTTTTGAATTTGGCTGATAAGTATGATATGATCTTCTATTTTGGTTTGTATGATTCTGGGCGTTATTGGGATACGGGGGAGTTAAGTTGGGAGGTGGAAGATAATAAATATGTTATTGATGAGGTTTGGAAGCGTTATGGGAAACATCATAAAAGTTTTGGTGGTTGGTATATAAGTGGTGAAATTAGCCGGAAAACTAAGGGAGCTATTAATGCATTTTATACTATGGGTAAGCAGTGTAAAGATGTCTCTGGTGGCTTACCTACTTTTATATCTCCTTGGATTGATGGGAAAAAGGCTGTTATGGTAAATGGGGGGCAGTTGACAAAAGCGGATGTGATATCTGTGGAAGAACATGAAAAAGAATGGAACGAAATTTTTGATGGTATCCATGAAGTTATTGATGCTTGTGCCTTTCAGGATGGACATATAGATTATGATGAGTTAGATACGTTCTTTACTATAAATAAAAAATTAGCAGATAAATATGGTATACAGTGCTGGACTAATGCAGAGACATTTGATCGTGATATGCCTATCCGTTTCTTGCCCATTAAGTTTGATAAGCTTCGTATGAAATTGGAAGCAGCTAAACGTGCAGGTTATGATAAAGCTATTACTTTTGAATTCTCTCATTTTATGAGTCCACAATCTGCTTATCTGCAGGCAGGACACTTATATGACAGATATAAAGAATATTTTGGAATCAAATAATATATAATAGGTATGAAGTCAAATATAAATTTTTCTTATTTAATATTTTTGTCTGTCGTGGCAGCTTTGGGAGGCTTTTTGTTTGGGTATGATGCTGCGGTCATCTCAGGAACTATATCTCAAGTAACTGTGAAGTTTGGATTGGATGAAATCCAGATTGGTTGGTTTGTTGGTTGTGCCTTGATCGGTTCTATTATAGGTGTACTGTTTGCTGGTAAGTTGAGCGATATGTGGGGAAGGAAAGTAACAATGTTGATAGCAGCGGTCTTTTTTTCAGTATCAGGTATTGGCTGTGCATTTAGTGACTCTTTGGAACAACTGGTGTTTGCACGTATGTTGGGAGGTATAGGTATTGGAATTGTTTCTGTTGTATCTCCTTTGTACATATCGGAAGTTTCAATAGCTCAGTATCGGGGACGGTTGGTTGCTTTGTATCAATTAGCTATTACTATAGGTTTTTTAGGTGCATATTTGACAAATTTACAATTACTCCATTTGTCTCAGAGTGGACTTGTGCTAAGTGTTGATTGGCTGAACCTGATTTTTGTTTCAGAGGTATGGAGAGGCATGTTGGGCTTTTCTTGTATTCCATCATTACTCTTTTTCTTTATACTCTTCTTTATTCCAGAAAGTCCACGTTGGTTGATATTGAAAGGACGTGATGGTTTAGCAAAGAGTATTCTTCAGAAAATATATCTTGTTCCACAAGATACTACAGAGCAATTGCAAGAAATAAAATCCGTCATTCGGTCAGAAGTTAAATCCGATTGGAGTTTTTTGTTGCAACCAGGAATTCTCAAAGCAGTATTAATAGGGGCGGCCATTGCTATCCTTGGACAGTTTATGGGAGTAAATGCGGTACTTTATTATGGACCTACCATTTTTGAAGAAGCAGGTCTGTCAGGTGGAGATGCTCTGTTTAGTCAAGTGCTGGTAGGTGTAGTTAATGCTGTGACCACAGTTATTGCAGTTTTCATTATAGATAAAGTTGGACGAAAGAAACTTGTGTATTATGGTGTGTCTGGTATGATACTTTCATTATTATTAATTGGATTTTATTTTAGTTTTGCTGAAACGCTCAATTTGCCAAATAACTTCTTGTTGTTTTTCTTTTTGTTTTATGTTTTTTGTTGTGCTATTTCTATTTGTGCAGTCATTTTTGTACTGCTTTCGGAAATGTATCCTATCCGTATTCGTGGGATGGCAATGTCTCTAGCCGGATGTTCCTTATGGGTAGGTACTTATCTTGTAGGACAACTGACACCATGGATGCTTCAGAATCTTACCCCCGCTGGGACATTCTTGTTGTTTGCTGTGATGTGTATACCTTATCTTCTGATTGTCTGGAAATTGATTCCTGAGACTACCGGTAAGTCTTTGGAAGAAATAGAACGCTATTGGATGAAAAAATAATCGACCTTATAAAAATATGAATTATGGACTTTAAACAGTTAGCAGCGCAGTACAAAAATGAACTTTTTGAAAATGTACTTCCTTTCTGGTTGCATCGCTCGCAAGACTTTGAGCAGGGTGGTTATTACACTTGTTTGAATCGTAGAGGTGAAGTATTCGATACGGATAAATTTGTCTGGCTTCAAGGCCGTGAAGTTTGGTTATTTTCCATGCTTTATAATAAAGTGGAAAAGCAGAAAGAGTGGCTGGATTGTGCAGTTCAAGGTGGTGAATTCTTGAAAAAGCATGGTCATGATGGCAATTATAACTGGTATTTTTCTTTGGACCGGAAGGGGGCTCCTTTGGTGGAACCCTATAATATCTTCTCTTATACATTTGCTACGATGGCCTTCGGGCAACTTAGCTTAGCTACAGGTAATCAAGAGTATGCAGATATTGCCAAAAGAACTTTTGATATTGTATTATCAAAGGTGGATAATCCTAAAGGTAAATGGAATAAACTTTATCCAGGAACCCGCAATTTAAAAGGATTTGCCTTGCCTATGATCCTTTGTAATCTGTCTTTAGAAATAGAGCATCTTCTGGATGACAAATTTCTAATGAGTACAATTGATACTTGTATTCATGAAGTAATGGAGGTCTTTTACCGCCCGGAGTTGGGAGGTATTATTGTAGAAAATGTACTTGCTAGTGGGGAACTTTCTGATTCATTTGAAGGACGGCAAGTGACTCCAGGACATGCTATTGAAGCGATGTGGTTTATAATGGATTTAGGTAAACGATTGAATCGTCCAGAATTAATAGAGAAAGCTAAAGATATTACTTTAACAATGGCTGAATATGGTTGGGATAAGGAGTATGGTGGGATTGTCTATTTCATGGATCGTGATAAATGTCCTCCACAGCAACTGGAATGGGATCAGAAATTATGGTGGGTTCATATTGAAACATTGATATCAATGCTAAAGGGATATCAATTGACGGGTGATAAAAATTGTTTGGAGTGGTTTGAGCGAGTGCATGACTATACATGGAGTCATTTCAAAGATACTGAATATCCAGAGTGGTTTGGGTATTTGAATCGTAGAGGTGAAGTTCTATTGCCTTTGAAAGGTGGCAAATGGAAGGGATGTTTTCATGTTCCACGAGGGCTATATCAATGCTGGCAGATTTTAGAACAATTAAAGAGTAATATATAATTTGTATAACTTAATTTCTATAAGACCATGAAAAAAAACACAATCGTTAGACATTGTTTTTCAAGGAAGTATATCTCCTTGTGTATATTCCTATTATTGGGGATAATAGGTGAAAAGGCTTTTGCGTATTCTGTTTGGGAAACATATGCGAATGAAACGGAAGGTATATATTTCTCTCTGCAAGAAAGTATTAAAATAACTGGAGTAGTAAAGGATAACAAAGGGGAACCAATTATTGGTGCCAACATTGTAGAACTGAATAAAAAGGGTAATGGTACTATTACAGATATTGATGGTAAGTTCACATTATCAGTTTCGAAAAATGCAGAAATAAGTATTTCATTTATTGGTTTTGATGAGAAAAAAATAAAGATAGGACAGCAAACTTCTTTCGATATTATATTAGAAGAATCCTCGCAATTTCTAGATGAAGTAGTGGTTGTAGGTATGAATAATAGACAGACTCGGCGCTCAGTGACAGGGGCTATATCTACAATTCAAACGAAAGAATTAAAACAGAGTCCTGTTGCAAATCTTAGTAATGCTTTGGCGGGTAAATTGCCAGGATTGATTACTGTACAGACTTCTGGACAGCCAGGCGAAGATGCGTCTTCTCTATTTATCCGTGGTGTCGGTACATATGGGACATCAAACCCGCTAGTTGTTATAGATGGTTTACCTCGTTCTCAAACAGATTTTAATCAGTTAGATGCTAATGAAATTGAGTCTGTAACAATTTTGAAGGATGCGTCTTCATCCTCTCTTTATGGTATACAAGGTGCTAATGGAGTTATTGTTGTGACTACTAAACGAGGAGTTGATCGTGAAAAACCGCTTATTTCTTTTACTGTTCAACAAGCGGTTCAGCAACCTATTCGTCTGCCCGAAACAATGAGTTCTTATGAGCAAGCTCTTTATTATAGAGATATGGATATGAATGATGGACAGACTGAACGCTATACGCCGGAAGTATTGGATATTATTAAAAATGGTTCAGATCCTTACTTATATCCTAACGTTAACTGGTTTGATGAAATTTTGAAGAAGAACTCTATGCAGAGCCAATATAATATCAATATATCAGGAAGTGCATTGGGAAAACTGCGATATTTTATTTCCGGAAGCTATGTAAATCAAGGGACTCTTTTGAAACATCAGGATATTTTTGAAAAGAATTATGGTGTAAAAAGTAAGTTTGATAGATATAATTTTCGTTCCAATGTTGATTTGGACGCAACTTCAATGCTGAATATACGTATTGATTTGGCCGGACGACTGGAAACTCGTGTTGGACCTGGTAGTGATTTTTCTAATGTGTTTAGTGTTATTACAACGCGTTCTCCGTCTTCTCAACCGGTATTTAATCCGGATGGAACATTGGGAGCTGGTAGCGCCCTTGAAATTCCTTTTCAGCAGAACCCTTATGGCATTGTTACTCAGAGTGGTTATTACACCAGGCATACAAATGTGATGTCAGGAACATTGTCGGCAAAACATAAATTAGATTTTATAACCAAAGGATTGAGTGCTCAGGTTTATTTTAGCTTTGAAAGCAATAACTATCAGCATACGACAAGATTACAATCATTTGATTCATTTTGGTATAAAGGCAAGGATGCTACTGGTGAAGCTATTTATCAACCACATAGTGTAAAATCTCGCTTATCGACTACTGACAGCCGTTGGGTGGAGCGTTATACTTATCTGGATGTACGTCTTAATTATGATAGAACTTTTGCGGAGAAACATCAAATTAGCGCACAACTTTTAGGAAATAGAACCTTACGTTCGCAAAATGCCGAACTCCCATATGCTTATCAAGGAATCAGTAGCCGTATTGCTTACAATTTTGATACTCGTTATTATTTAGAAGCCAATATTGGTTATAACGGTTCAGAAAATTTCCCTCCTAAAAAGCGTTATGGTTTTTTTCCTTCATTTTCTGCAGGATGGGTGTTGAGTGATGAAAAATTTATATCTTTACCATCATGGATCCAACTAATTAAATTAAGAGGATCTTATGGAACTGTGGGTAATGATAAAATTGGTGGACAACGTTGGCTGTATATTACGGAATTTACTCCTGGTGGAACTGCTATGGGAACCTATCAATTTGGAGTGTCTCCACAATCAGTAGCTGGATATAATGAGAGTAGAGTTGGTAATAAATTTGTTACTTGGGAGAAATCAGCGAAAGGTAACGTAGGCTTTGATTTGTCCTTATTTAAGGATAATGCTGTGCAGTTTACTTTTGATTACTTCTGGGAAAAAAGAAATAATATTTTGACTACTCCTGGAGATGTTCCTGATTATGTTGGTATAACTAATGTTGCTCCTAGGAATTCTGGTAAAGTAGAGAATAAAGGTATTGAGGCAGAGCTTCGTTTTAATAAGCGTATAAATAAAGATTTGTCAATTTTCGCTAATTTGCAAATGACTTATGCGCGTAATAAAGTTCTTGAGAATGATGAACCGATACCAGCTTTTGATTATCAAGATCTGAGAGGTTATGAAATTGGTTATGTACTTGGATATAAATCGGCGGGACTTTTTCAAGATGAAGAGGATATCAGAAATAGTCCAACACAAAGTTTTGGTACAGTAGTTCCTGGAGATATTAAGTATGTAGACACAAATAAAGATGGAGTTATTGATGCGTTTGATAGAGTACCTATTAAAGTGAATAATGTGCCTCGTAGTATGAGTGGACTATCATTAGGAGTGACCTATAAGAATTTTGATTTTAGTATGCTGATGAATGCATCGACAGGTGGAACTGCTTATTTATATACATATCCAAGTAGCAAAATCAATTTGGAGAGATGGACTGCTGAAAATAAGAATGCACGTATACCTGCTGCACATTCAACAACGAATAATACTGTTGTAACAGATCATTTTGTACAAAATACTGATTATATAAAATTAAGAAATGTAGAAATTGGATATACATTGCCTAAAAAGTTTTTGAGTTCATTGCGGATTTCTACAGCACGTATCTATTTGAATGGACAAAATTTGGCGGTTTGGGATAAGATGTGGTTGAAGGATCGCGATCCGGAGTCTGCAGGTGGTGCTGCATTGGCATATCCTTTACAGCGTGTATTTAATATCGGAATACACGTAGAGTTATAATTACTAATTATTATAATTAAAATAAAGTATAATTATGAAACTTATTAATTTTATTATAAAAAGCATGTGCGGATTTTCTATTTTAATTTCATTTGCTTCATGTGATGATTTTCTTGATAGAGATCCTAGTGACCGTATTACTGAGGAGGAAGTTTTTCAGAAAATACAAACTGCTGAAGAATACTTAAACAATGCTTATACATTTTTACCGGACTTCCAAACTTGTACAGAAGATTTGGGAGGACGCTATAAGTTAGGAGGCGGTACAGATGAAATCGGATATCAACAGACTGCTGGCGTTACGCAAACCCCCTATGATTTTAACAATGGGAACTGGAATGCGGCTCAATTTCCTATGCAACGTTCTTGGACTGATTTTTATGCTTGTATCAGACGTGCTAATGTTTTTATGAGTAATTATGATTTGATTCCTGATGAAGTTTCTACCGGCGGTACAAGTAACAGAAAGCAACGTTTGTTAGGAGAAGCTTATGGCCTGAGGGCATTTTACTATTTTCAGCTGTTTACCATGTGGGGTGGTGTACCTATAGTTGATAAACCTATTGATTTAGGAGAAACTACTGGTACGACTTTGACACGAGCTTCTGCTAGTGAAATAGTGGATTTTATTCTTCAAGATCTTGAAACGGCTGCTAGTATGTTACCGGCGAATCATGATGAAAGCCAATTGGGACGTTTTACTCAAACGATAGCAAAAGCTTTGGCTTCAAGGCTGACATTATATTATGCAAGTCAGTATTGGAATCCAGAAAATGACATTACAAAATGGCAAACGGCTGCAAGTACTGCAAAAGCTGCTATTGATTATGCTGAACAAAATGGTTATCGTTTGGCTGATAATTACGCTGATATTTTTTCTGCAACGGTTAATCCGGAAGTCATTTGGTGCAAAAACTCTGGTGGAAGTGAATGTGTTTGGTGGAATTGGTATGGTTTTCCTTTAGGATATGGAGGATGGTATGTAGATGGCCCTTTGCAGGAAATGGTAGATTCTTATGAGATGGCTGCAACAGGCGAGATCCCAGTATTAGGTTATGATGAGAATGATAACCAGATTATTAATCTGAAATCTGGATATGATCCAGTACATCCATTTGAAGGTAGAGATCCACGTTTTTATGTAAGTATCCTCTATCATGGGGCTCAATGGCAGGGAAGAGCGGTTGATGTATCTCCAACTGGACTAGATAATATTAATATAGGTGGTGTACCACGAGTTAATTATTTTACAAGAAAGTATTTATGGGAGCAACATAATTTGACGACTGGATCGGGGAATTCGTATCGAAGATTTGCAATTATTCGATTGGCAGAGCTTTATCTTAATTATGCGGAAGCACTGAATGAAGCAGAAGGCCCAACAGCAGAAGTCTATAATGCAGTTAATAAGATTCGTAGACGTGCTCAATTACTTGATTTACCGGCAAATCTGACTAAAGATGAGATGAGGAATAAGATCAGACAAGAAAGGCGTGTGGAACTGGCATTTGAAAATCACAGATTTTGGGATGTTAGACGTTGGAAAATTGCAGAAATAGTTGATAATAAAAAGGTGCATAAGATAACGGTAAATGCAGATGGAACATATAGTTATCCAGTATTTCAAAACCGTGTATTTGATAAGGCTAAACATTATTTATTTCCTATTCCTCAGTCTGAAATAGATAAAAATCGTAACTTAGTTCAGAATCCAGGATGGAATTAACAGAGATTGAATATTAGATTATAAGATAAAAATGACTTTATTTTGAAATAGATAATTATGAGAAAGAATTTTATATTTAAAATGAGTGTAGTATTCGTGATGGGTATTATGGCATTAGGTCAAGTATCATGTTCATCAAAGACTGAAACAAATGTAGATAAAGAAGGGGAGGCTTCTTCTGAGTCTCAAGGCGATGTGTTTTTTCAAACAAGAGGGATTATTCTTTCATGGGATGACGTCAAGAAACCAGAAGTTCTGGATTGGTTAAAACTTTCAGAAAATGCAGGTATTACTACTCTTAGTGTTTTTGGTGCTGACATATATTCTGCTGAATACCAGGAGTTCGTCTCAAAATGTCGTGAAAAGTCTATTGATATTGAATACCAAGAACATATGATGGCGACTTTGTTGCCAAGAGACTTGTTCAAGGAGCATCCAGCATATTTCCGTATGGATGAGAACGGTCAACGTACAGCAGATTTTAATTGTTGTCCTTCATCGGAAGAGGCTTTGAGTATAATAGCGGCTAATGCAAAAGTTGCCGCCCAAAAATGTACTTCTAGTAATAATAAATATTATTACTGGTTAGATGATGGCGGAAAGAGATGCCATTGCAAATTATGTGATAAATACAATGATAGTGATCAAGCTTTGTTGATAGAGAATCAGATAATAAGGGCTTTGAAAGAAGTTAATCCACAAGCAAAGTTGGCACATCTTGCTTATCAAGGTACTATTCCTGCACCGGAAATTGTAAAACCAGAGAATGATATTTTTTTGGAATTTGCTCCTTTTAATCGTCGTTGGGATAAGCCTTTGAGAGAACGTGATGCTATTCGGGATGGAATGACAATTACTCATGGTGAATATATTGATGCATTAGAGGCTAATTTAAAAGTCTTCCCTAAAGAAACGGCACAAGTTTTGGAATATTGGATGGATGTGTCTTTATTTAGTGACTGGAAAAAGCCAGCGGTACAATTACCTTGGAATAAAAATGTATTTCTTTCGGATATCAACACATATGCACATTATGGTATTCGTAATATTATTGCATATGCAGTTTATGTCGATGCTATATACTATGAAACCTATAAGAATGTCAATTTTGTACAAGAGTATGGTGATGGTCTGAAGAATTATCGTTTACCGGAATAAGATAAATGAATAGAATTACGAGTAGCAATGTATGCTACTTGTAATTCTACAATAAATAAGAAGCATAAAAAGAACTATGAGAAAGTTTTCTGTATTTTTAGGAATAATTTTATTTGTTCAGATCCTGTATAGTTGTACTTCTCCAATTATTCCTTATTCCATAGACGCGAAGAAAGAAGACCCTCCGCTAGAGACTCTGATCAATTGGGAGGGATGGTATACCATTAAGGCTATAAAACCATTTTTCGCTCCTTGGGATTATTTGGAGGATGAGACGGTATTTAGGTGTTTCTTTTCTTCACAATATTTTTATTTTAGTTTTAATGTAGCAGATGCCACTCCAATCATGTGTCGTGAGTTTGTTCAAGAGTCTGATGTTGAAGCTGAGGATCGTGTGGAAATCTTTTTTTCGGCTTCAAAAGATATGGGACAATATTATTGTATGGAGATAGATCCTAGCGGGCATGTTATGGATTATTCAGCTAGCTATTATAGAAAATTTGATTATGAATGGAATTTTAAGAGTCTGGAAATATGTTCCATAAAAGATGAAAAAGGGTATATCGTTGCAGGCAGACTGTCTGTTTCAGAACTTTTGGAATTGGGAATTGATTTAGAAGAGTTTTATATGGGAGTTTTCAGAGCAGATTTTACAACGCCTAATACGGTTATTTGGTATTCATCTGTGAGTATAAATGAGCCTAAACCAGATTTTCATAAACCCAATATCTTATTTCCTTGTATGAAAAAATAGTTATATCTTAAAAACTGATCGCTATGTATAGAAATACTTTTTTATCTGTTATGTTTCTTGCGTGTTGTTTTAATGGTAGTCTTTGTGCACAAAGTGATGCACAAATTTATGAAAGGACTTGTGATGCAAAGACTTATCCTTTTTCAGACCCATCTCCAGTTGCGACACCTAATAATTCTTATTATCCTTATTTCCGCTTTGATGGTTTTTCTATGCAAGCGCAGGAGAAGCAGTGGAAAATGGTTGTTTTGGAAAATGATTATGTGAAACTAACTGTAACTCCAGAAATCGGAGGGAAAATTTGGGGAGCCATAGACAAAGTTAATAATAAAGAATTTGTTTACACTAATGGAGTCGTGAAATTTCGTGATGTGGCAATGAGAGGACCCTGGACATCGGGAGGTATAGAATTTAATTTTGGTATTATTGGTCATGCTCCTACATGTAGTACTCCTATAGATTATCTTACAAAAAAGAATGTGGATGGTAGTGTTAGTTGTCATATATTTTCTTATGAGTGGATTACGCGTACAGTCTGGAATGTCGAAATTAATTTACCTAAGGACAAGGCTTATTTCACAACGCACACAACTTGGTTTAATCAGTCTTCTATTGATCAACCTTATTACCAATGGATGAATGCTGGTTATGCTACTAAAACTGGAACAAGATTTTATTATCCAGGTACTTATAGTATAGGACATTCGGGAGATTTGCATCCTTATCCGATTGATGAGGAGGGGCGAGATGTCTCGTGGTATGATAATAATAATTTTGGTGCTTCTAAATCTTTACATATAATAGGTGATTATAATGATTATTTTGGGATTTATTGGCATAATGAAAAACATGGTTCAGCTCATTACTCCAATTATGATGAGAAATTGGGGATGAAATTTTATCTTTGGAGTTTTTCACGTGAAGGGGCCATCTGGGAAGAACTATTGACTGATGATAGTGGGCAATATGCGGAACTACAATCTGGTAGAATGTATAATCAGCCAAGTGTGACCAGCGGTTTTACACCATTTAATCATAATGAGTTTGCTGCACAGATGACAGACCAATGGACTGAATATTGGTTTCCTATAGCCGAGATCGGTGGTCTTTCTCAAGCAAGTCCGCTAGGCGCTATATATGTAGAGCACTCTGAAAAAAATATTGAAGTTCATTTATCTGCTCTGAAAGATATTTGTACCGATATGGAAATTTACAATGACAGGCAATTATTGATGAAGATGCCTATAAAAGCTAAAATATTAACTCCTGAGTATTTTAATATACCTTTGCCTTTTGATATTCCGGAAGGAAAGCTCAGAATTATAATAGGGAATAAGGAATTGGTTTATTCAGAGATAAAAAATGATTATGAACTGAACCGTCCGAAAGAACTACCAGCTGATTTTGACTGGAATTCTACATATGGGCTTTATATGCAGGGTAAAGACTGGCTAAATCAGAAAATGTATGGAAATGCGGAAAAATATTTGAAAGCAGCTCTAGAGAAAGATGTATATTTTATTCCGGCATTGGTAAGCTTATCTTCATTGTATTATAAGAAAGGGATGTATCTTGATGCTTGTGAATTGGTAAAACGAGTGTTGAGTTTAGATACTTATCATGGAGAGGCCAACTATTTGTATGGATTATGTAGTCGTGCTATGGGAAATCTGGCAGATGCCAAAGATGGCTTTTCCGTGGCAACATTTTCTCCAGGTTTTCGTACGGCTGCTTATGAGCAGTTGGGTGAACTTTATATGAGAGAGGAAAATTGGGAAAAAGCTGAGCAATATGCATTAAAAAGTTTGGAGTATAATCAAATGAACTTATATGCGAAGCAGTTGCTGATTGTCCTTTACAGAAAAAGTAATCATGCGGAAAAAGCGTTGAGTGAAATAGAAAAAATGACAGAACAGTTGCCATTGCTACATTGGGTTCGATTTGAAGAGTATTTATTGGAAGCCTCGACTGCTGAAGAATTCAGTTCTCTTATTTGTAATGAGCTCTCTTTCGAGACTTATATGGAAATGGCTGTATGGTATGAGTCTATTGGCTGTCTGGATGAAGCTATTACACTTCTATCATTTGTAGATACTTATCCAATAGCTTTGTATCAGAAGGCCTATATATATCATTTGAAAGGGGATGAAAAGGGGGCAATGGTATTTTTGGATGAGGCTAATAAGAAGTCTCCTAAAATGGTGTTTCCTTTTCGTGCCCATACATTGAAAGTTTTGGAATGGGCAGCAGGTTTGTCTGATAATTGGAAAATAAGTTATTATCGTGGGCTGATTCAATGGAGTGTTGGCAATACATGTTGTGCTTTAAATTTATTGAATAGTTGCAAAGATGTTCCTGATTATGCTGCTTTTTATTTAAGTCGTGCTGAGTTGCGAAAGGATAAGTCTGGTTTGCCCGATTTGCTCATGGCTCAAAAACTTGATCAATCATGGAGAACACAGTACTATTTATTAAATTATTATGTTGATCATGAGCAATGGGCAGAGGCTGTAAAAGTGGGAAGGAATGCTTATAAGAGATATCCAGATAACTATTATATTGGATTAAAATATGCAATGGCTCTTTGTGAGAGTGGACAGTATATGGCTAGTCTCAATTGTCTGAAGAAGTTACAGGTACTTCCTTATGAGGGATCGTATATTGGACGTGATATTTATCGCAGGGCTTGTCTGTATCAAGCTATGAAAGAATGGGAAGATGGTAGGTATGCCAAAATGTTAACAATGATAGAGAAAACACAAGAATGGCCGGAGAACTTGGGGGTAGGAAAGCCTGATGAGGAGTTGATAGATACTCGCTTGGAAGACTATATGGCAGCTATTGCGTATGTAGAACAAGGGCAAAGTATGCAAGCAGATAAATTGTTCTCTCAAATTGCAAGTAGCAATATGTCTGAAGCTTATTTTGACTCAAATAACCTTTTGGTTGTGCTGGCATTGCGTAACTTAGGAAAAGTTGACATGGCAGATAGTCTTGTGAATGAATGGAAAGTTAAACATGTACATAATGAAATAGCTCAGTGGTGTATATTGGTTTATAATAATGAAAAGAAAAAGGCAACAGAGATACTTAATAAGTATGAAGAAACGGAAGAAATTGCTCCATGGAATGTTGGTTATAGGGATTATAACTTTAAATTGATAAGAAAATTGAGTCGTATATTGAAAAAATAAAATTCTAACCTTGTTTATTATATAATAAGAATGCAATGTGTATTTTCGTAACTATATGTTTTTTGCTCTTTTTCTGGCTTATACCTATTTCTTTATATGCAGATAATGAGATTCATCTGACATTGATACCTCCTGCTATTGTAACGAATCAAGTTGATCTTGATATTCGTGGAGGAGTTGTAAATAAGAGCAGTCAAGAGCAAATGTATATTGTTTCATTGTATTGGAATAAAGAAGATGATGAACATCTGATATGTCGTTCTACTTTCAAACTTTTGCCCGGTCAGTCAAAGACTGTTTGTTCTATTGTAGATACAGAAAAGAGGATAGGCCAAAATCGAGTAATCTTTAAGGTTAAAAGTCAAAATAAGCTATATAGGAAAGTTAAGGATATTGAAATTTGTAAGTCCGATATTCGTTCTACTCAGAGACTTTCTGGTGCTTGGACTGGCATCTATCACTGGAGTGAGACTGAGGGAAAATATTGGAACAAAAAACTTCAGGAAATGACGGATAGCCATTGGGGCGAGATGGTGAGAGCCATGGATAAGTTGAATATGAATATTATCGTTATTCAGGAGGTTTTTCGCAATGAAGAATATGCAGGCAAACATTCTGTAAATGTCACAAATTATACTGGTAAAGCCTTTTATCCTTCAAATCTGTATCCGGGACGGATGGATATCAAGGCTGATGATCCTATTGAGGCTATATTGACAGAGGCAGATAGGAGAAATATGAATGTATTTCTAGGAATTGGCATGTTTGCTTGGTTTGATTTTACTACTGAATCTCTAGAATGGCATAAACGAGTGGCTAAAGAGCTTTGGGAAAAGTATGGACATCACGAGTCCTTTTATGGGTTTTATATTTCGGAAGAGAGTGGAGGAGGGCTAGATAATTGGGAAAAGAGTCCGTTGATGAGAAAGAAGAGGAAGGAGGATATTGTAACCTTCTTTAAAGAGTTTAAGGCCTACTGTAATACTTTTGCACCAGGGAAACCTATGATGCTGGCTACCAATAGTTTTGATATTCCTAATGGAATGGATACTTATCCGGACTTATTGAAGCATCTGGATATATTATGTCCATTTGGATTTGCTAGAATGCCTAAAGAAGATTTAAAAGGACTTGAAGCTGCAAATTTATTACAAAAAGTATGTGATGAAGCGAAAGCTCATTTATGGTTTGATTTGGAGGCTTTTTTATTCAACCAGGATAATTCATTATATCCTCGGCCTATAGATGGAATCATTCAAGACTTAAATCAATTTGAGAATTTTGAGACTATTTTGTGTTATCAGTTTCCTGGTGTATTTAATGATCCGGAAATGTCTGTCTGTATAGGTGAAAAAGAGACAATTGATTTGTTTAACGGATACTTGGACTATTTGAACGAACAAAAAAAAGAAGGTAAAGACAAGATTGTTTCCGAAGTAAAGCCAATTACCGGTACATGGATAAATCTAGCTTATCAGGATGTACGTAATAAATATACCAATCTGCAATATTTTGACAATACTGACCCTGGAATGTGGGAACAGAAGGTGAAGGAATTATCAGATATGGGGATGGAATATTTAGTTTTTATGGCAGTAGCTAATGAAGGGGAAGCCTATTATCCTTCAAAACTAATGCCGTGGGCGTATTCTGAGAATAGAAAAAGCCCGGTGGATGCCATTATGGATGCGGCAGCTCGACTAGGCATGAAGGTTTTTATGAGTATTGGCTGGGCTAAAGACCAGGATGATAATTTACGCGATCCGGTGATTCAGCAAAGGCAATTGGATATGATGAAGGAGTTGGCGTCCATATATAGGACACATAAAGCGCTTTATGGATGGTATTTACCGGTTGAGGATTGCTTGTGTCCTATACTTTCTGAGCATGCTGTGAATGCGGTCAATGCTTTGGCAGAGCAGGCGCGTAGATTGACTCCGAATAAGAAAATTCTGATTTCTCCTTATGGCATGGTCGATTCTGATTTTGATGATCCGGAATATGAAAGGCGGTTGTCTAGGCTAAAGGTAGATGTCATAACCTATCAAGATGAAGTGGGATGTGTGAGGGAAAAGTTTCCTTTGGTCCGCTTGAAGGAAAACTGGCAAAAGCTGCGGACTATTCATGATAAACTGAATATTGCCTTATGGGCGAACTGTGAAACGTTTACGTGGGAAGATGAGCTTAACGACCGCACTTCTGCTTTGATTCCGGCTGCCTATTCACGCTTACTTTCTCAGCAAGCAGCAGCATCGGCAGCGGGAGTGGAGAATATTGTTTCTTTCATGTTTTGTGGCATCATTGAGAATCCGATGTCATCTTTTCAGTTAGGACAACCTATTTGGTCCAATTGTACTTTTCAGAACTATATGGATTGGAAGCGGGGTACGAGATATTGGAAATTGCTTGAAGCTTCTTTCCTTGATAAATTGGCTAATGGTGCGACACCTGAGATGATAAGGGACGAAAAGACTCCATCGGCATTATTGGATGGCTTGATTGCTGAGGAAAACACCGGAGACAGTTGTTGGATAATCTTTAATAAGGGATATCATGAGCTGCAGGTTGATTTGCAAAAGGAAATGGAGCTCCATGACGTTTTACTGCGTATGTTAAATTATAGGCCGGGAGGTATTAGACTGCCCTCGAAAGTCTATTTATATGCTTCACTAGATGGAGACTCGTATCGTTTATTATCTATTAAAGACACTCCTTCCTTCCAGAATGCCAAGCATGATGCCTGGATTGACGGAGTCTTGTTTGAAGGTATAGATGTCAATACCCGCTATCTCAAAGTTGCTTTTGAGGCAGATACGCCGGTGTATATGGATGAATTATTTGTTAATCCAGTAATCAGATAATAGGAAAGCCTCCCGATATTTTAGTGCATATTGGGAGGCCTTCTTTATTATCTCTATTTTTTTATCAGTCGAACAGACTCTTGAACTTCTTGAATATTTTCTCCTTAATCGAAGTATTTGGCTTGAAGTTATCCGATTCTTCCATCTCCTCCAGCGCCTTCTTCTCATCCTTGTTCAGCGTTTCGGGTACGTATACGCTGACATTTACCAGCAAATCTCCCGTGCCGTATCCGTTCACGTTGGGTAAACCTTTGCCGCGCAGGCGGAGCACTTTTCCCGGTTGCGTACCTGAGTCAATTTTTACTTTCACCTTTCCATCAATCGTGGGAATTTCTACCGCACCACCCAAGGCTGCTGTCGGGAAGCTGAGGAGCAGATTGTAAATCAAGTCGTTTTCATCGCGTATCAAGTTCGGGTCTTGTTCTTCCTCTACAAGAATCAGCAAGTCTCCCGGCACGCCGTTGTGCTTGCCTGCGTTTCCTTTTCCTCCCATAGAGAGTTGCATACCTTCTGCAACGCCTTTCGGAATTTTTACGGTTACTACTTCTTCACCGTATACAATGCCTTCACCGGCACACTCCTTACACTTGTTCTTGATGATTTTGCCCTCACCGCCACACGTCGGGCAGGTGGTTCTTGTCTGCATGGTGCCGAGTATGGTTTGCTGGTTACGGATTACCGTGCCGCTGCCGTTACAAGTCGGGCAGGTCTCTGAACCACCGTCACCTTCGGCTCCCGTACCATGACAGTGGGTACAAGGCACGTATTTCTTCAGTTTGAATTTCTTTTCCACGCCGGTAGAGATTTCCTTGAGGTTCAGTTTCACCTTGACACGCAGGTCCGAACCACGGTAACGGCGTTGTTGTTGTGCTCCACCGCCTCCGCCGAAACCTCCAAAACCGCCGAAACCTCCTCCACTGTGTCCGCCAAAGATGTCACCGAACATGGAGAAGATGTCGTCCATGGACATGCCTCCACTGAAGCCGCCGAACGGACCACCATTACCGGCGGCACCACCCAGTCCGGCATGACCGAACTGATCGTAGCGGGCACGCTTGTCCGGATTGCTTAGTACGTCGTATGCCTCTGCCGCTTCCTTGAATTTCTCTTCGGCTGTTTTGTCGCCCGGATTCTTGTCCGGATGATATTGGATGGCTTTCTTGCGATAGGCTTTCTTTATTTCTTCTACCGTTGCTGTCTTTTCGACTTCCAATACTTCGTAGTAATCTCTTTTTTCCATACAGTTTTATGTTATTCTCCGACTACCACTTTGGCATGACGGATCACTTTGTCGTTTAGGATGTAACCGGTTTGTACACAGTCCAGAATTTTGCCTTTCAATGCTTCATTGGGTGCCGGAATCACGGCGATGGCTTCGTGATAGTCTGTATCGAGCGGTTGTTCCTTTGTCTCTATTACCTTAACGCCGTTTTGTCCCAATACAGACATGAATTTGTTGTAGATAAGTTCAACGCCTTCTTTTACGGCAGCTACGTCGGTGGCTGTCTCCATGTTTTTGAGGGCGCGTTCAAAGTCATCCACAATGGGTAGGATACTGCTGATACTCTTTTCACCACCGTTCAGGATGAGTTCTGCTTTCTCCTTCATGGTACGTTTGCGGTAATTGTCAAACTCGGCAGACAAGCGCAGGTATTTGTCCTTCTGCTCTTCAATCTGTTCATTGGCCTTTTCCAGTTCCTGGGCGAGCTTTTCTTCTTCTGTCAGGGGAGCTTCGTTTTCTTGTGAAGTTTCTTGTCCGACAGTTTCTTCGTCACATTCGTTAGGAGTAGCTTGAGTTTTCAGCTCCTCTTCCTGGTTGTTTTCTTTTTCTTTCGGATTCATATTGTTATGCTTATTATTCTTGTAAAATGATTTAGCTTTCATTGCTGTTAAGGGTTTAAGTTAATACGATATTAGTGCTCCAGCAAAAACTTTGCCAAAACGGATATTTTTGCCGAAAACGCTGCAAAGGTAATACTTTTATGTCAGATTGACAGCGCTTCTCTGTGTCTATTCATGGAAAAATAACTATCTTTGCACTCGCAATTCGCAGACTAATAGGTATTAAATAGTAAATTGTAAATAAATAAATCGTAAATATAAAGATGATTACAGTCTCTAATGTCTCAGTACAGTTTGGTAAAAGAGTGTTGTTCAATGACGTAAACCTGAAGTTTACAAGTGGTAACTGTTATGGTATCATCGGTGCCAACGGCGCCGGAAAATCTACTTTCCTGAAAACGATTTCCGGGGAGCTGGACCCTACGACGGGCTCCATCATGCTGGCTCCGGGAGAGCGTCTTTCCGTTTTGAGCCAGGACCACTTTAAGTGGGATGCTTTTACGGTGATGGACACGGTGATGATGGGACACACGGTGTTGTGGGATATCATGAAGCAGCGTGAAGTGCTGTATGCCAAAGAGGATTTCACAGACGAGGATGGGCTGAAGGTTTCCGAATTGGAAGAGAAATTTGCCGAGTTGGACGGCTGGAATGCCGAAAGCGATGCTGCCGCCTTGTTGAGTGGTTTGGGTATCAAGGAAGACAAGCATTATCTGTTGATGGGTGAGTTGAACAACAAAGAAAAGGTGCGTGTCATGCTGGCGCAAGCTCTCTATGGAAATCCTGATAACTTGCTGCTGGACGAGCCTACCAATGACTTGGATATGGAGACCGTGACTTGGCTGGAAGAGTACCTCTCCAACTTTGAGCATACGGTGCTGGTGGTAAGCCACGACCGTCACTTCCTCGACTCCGTTTGTACGCATACGGTGGACATCGACT
>ERZ772882.1167-NODE-1167-length-30208-cov-10.539449_pt1 | contig 30208 bp, 26 predicted proteins | sample MGYA00580576_ERZ772882 | MGnify/ENA primary metagenome ERZ772882 (study PRJEB29015, sample SAMEA2737658) | human gut metagenome | biome: human gut; feature: human-associated habitat; material: faeces | place: China | collected 2012 ... | reverse complement strand
GCCACGCCGACTATATCAAGAACATGATCACCGGTGCTGCCCAGATGGACGGCGCTATCCTGGTCATCGCTGCCACCGACGGCCCCATGGCTCAGACTCGTGAGCATCTGCTGCTGGCCCGTCAGGTGAACGTGCCCTCTGTGCTGGTGTTCCTGAACAAGTGCGACCAGGTCGACGACGAGGAGCTGCTGGAGCTGGTGGAGATGGAGGTCCGTGAGCTGCTGGACTTCTACGGCTTCCCCGGCGATGACACCCCCATCATTCGTGGTTCCGCTCTGAACGCCCTGATCTCCGAGTCCACCGATCCCAACGCTCCTGAGTATGCCTGCATCAAGGAGCTGATGGACGCTGTTGACACTTGGATCCCCACCCCCGACCGCAAGGAGGATATGCCCTTCCTGATGCCCGTCGAGGACGTGTTCACCATCTCCGGCCGTGGTACCGTTGCTACCGGTCGTGTGGAGCGTGGCGTGCTGAACCTGAACGAGAAGGTCGAGATCGTTGGTCTGTCCGACGAGAAGCGTGAGACCACCGTTACCGGTATCGAGATGTTCCACAAGCTGCTGGACTACGCTGAGGCTGGCGACAACATCGGCGCTCTGCTGCGTGGCGTGGCTAAGACCGAGATCGAGCGTGGTCAGGTTCTGTCCAAGCCCGGTTCCATTCATCCCCACACCAAGTTCGTTGGTCAGGTGTACGTTCTGACCAAGGACGAGGGTGGCCGTCACACCCCCTTCTTCAACAACTATCGTCCCCAGTTCTACTTCCGTACCACCGACGTGACCGGCATTATCTCCCTGCCCGAGGGCACTGAGATGTGCATGCCCGGCGATAACGTCGACATGAACGTTGAGCTGATCACCCCCATCGCGATCGAGAAGGGCCTCCGCTTCGCTATCCGTGAAGGCGGCCGTACCGTCGGTTCCGGTGTTGTTATCGAGTGCAAGGACTAATTCCTGAATGAGATAGAAGAAAGACAGCCGAAAGGCTGTCTTTCTTTTTGCCCTGTGAAGAAGCTCCGCCGGAAAACGAGAGCGAAGCGGGGAAGGTGGGCGCTCAGGCGTCCTTCGGAAAGGCCAGCGGCGCGATGAAGCCGCCTTCGCCGGTGCAGAGGATATCGCCCGCGACGATCTCGCCGCCGCAGATGTAGAGGTCGGCCTGACAGACCTTGCCCGAGGGATGGTTTTTCACCGTGTAGGTGCAGCGCTCGACCGTTTTGCCGCAGCAGGGCTCCAGATCAAAGCCCTGCGCGCGCTGGAGCACATTGTAGCTCAGATAGGGCTCCTCCAGCTCCTTGGGCAGGGTGAGCGAGAGTGTTTCGACCGGCTCCGGCTCGACCTGCCAGCCGAGGGAGTTCAGGTAGGCGACGCGCTGCTCGTTCGTTGCGGCGGCAGCGGTACGGTCCGAGCCGCATGAGCGAAGCAGGAGAAAGCCGAGAAAGGCAAGCAGCAGCAGCCACAAAACGCCGAGCAGCCGGCGGCGGGAATATTTCATCGTGCAGATAAACACAGCGTCACACCCTTTCACGAAAGACTATTCCCAAACGGGGCAAAGTATGATAGGATGGGCGCAGAAATGAAAGCGAAAGCAGAGGAGAATGGGTATGGCGAAGGAACGGCTGGACAAGCTCATCGCCTCGACGGGACGCTGGTCGCGCCGCGAGGTCAAGACGCTCGTGCGCGAGGGCCGCGTGCTGGTGGACGGGAGGATCGCCGGCAGCGCGGAGGAAAAGTATGACGCGGAGAGCTGCTGCATCGCGGTCAACGGGGAGGAGCTGGTGCTCCGAAGGTACACCTACGTCATGCTGCATAAGCCCGCAGGCGTGCTGAGCGCGACCGAGGATGGGCGGGGCAGGACGGTGCTGGACCTGCTCACGCCGGAGCTGCGCAAGATCGGCGTGTTTCCGGTCGGACGGCTCGATAAGGATACGGAGGGGCTGCTGCTTTTGACGGACGACGGCGAGCTGGCGCACGCGCTGCTCAGTCCGAAAAAGCACGTCGATAAGGTCTATTACGCCCGCGTGTCAGGCAGGCTGACACCTGAGGACTGCGCGGCGTTCGAGGCGGGCATGACGCTCGGCGACGGGCTGGAGTGCCTGCCCGCGGGGCTGGAGATCCTCGCCGCGGGAGAGACGAGCGAATGTCTCGTCACGCTGCGCGAGGGGAAGTTCCATCAGGCCAAGCGGATGCTGGCTGCCCGCGGCAAGCCGGTGGAGTATTTGAAGCGCCTTTCGATGGGGTCGCTGCGGCTCGATGACACGCTCGCGCCGGGCGAATTCCGCCTGCTGACGGCAGCAGAGGAGGCGCAGCTTCAGCGGTAGACAAAATGCCCAACGAAATTTGCGGGAGATTGAACACTTGTCCCAATATCCTTTACGCTTTCCACAAAAAAGAAAAAGTTTTTTGTGGAAAAAAGAAAAAATAGCTTGCAAATTATGTCGAAGCCAAGTATAATAATTTCATTCAATCAGCAAGTTGCACAAACTACCCGCGTAAGGGTTTCGGGAGGTACACCATGTCAGGGAGAGTTTTCCAGAACATCGTTTTGCAATTCAAGGATGCGGTCGATACCGAGATCGGCGTGATCGACGCCGAGGGCACCGTCATTGCCTGTACGGAGCTGAGCGAGATTGGCAGTCATTGGAGCGAGCTTGTGAGCAGCATCAACGACGCGGAGGAGAGCGTGGTTCCGCTCGCCGGCAAGACCTTCAAGGCGCTGTCCGGCTGGAACGGACACTTTGATTTTGCGGTTTTTGCCTATGGCGAGAACGAGATGAGCCGCGCGGCCTGCTCCATGGCGGCGGTCGCGCTCAACGCGGCCAAGAGCTATTATGAGGAGAAGTACGACAAGGTCTCTTTCATCAAGAACATCATCTCCGACAACATTATGCTCAGTGACCTCTATATCCGCGCCAAGGAGCTGCACGTTGAGACCGAGCTCAACCGTGGCGTGTTTCTGATCCGCCGCCTGGACGAGCGCTTTGAGGGCCTGACCGTGGAGACGGTGCAGAATATCTTCCCGGACCGCCAGACGAGCTTCGCGCTTTCCATGGGCGAGAGTGACGTGGTGCTCATTCAGCAGCTTGGCGAGAATGTCGGCACGCGCGATCTGGAGAAGACCGCTCAGCTCATTGAAGAGACGCTGCGTGAGAACGGCGAGAGCACGGTCGTCGTCGGCATCGGCACGGTCGCCGCGCACCTGCGCGACCTCGCCAAGAGCTACAAGGAGGCGCAGATCGCCATCGAGGTCGGCAAGGTCTTCGATACGGAGAAATATGTCGTCAGCTACGAAAACCTCGGCATCGGCCGTCTGATCTATCAGCTGCCGACCACCCTGTGCGAGATGTTCCTGCAGGAGGTCTTCAAGAAGAACCCCATCGACTCGCTCGATAAGGAAACGCTCTTTACCATCAACAAGTTCTTTGAGAACAACCTCGTTCTCTCCGAAACGGCGCGCAAGCTGTTCGTCCACCGCAACACGCTCGTCTACCGTCTGGAGAAGATCAAGAAGCTTACCGGCCTTGACCTGCGTGAGTTCGACGACGCCATCACCTTCAAGGTGGCGCTGATGGTCAAAAAGTACCTTGCCTCCCGCGGCATCGAGGCGTAAGAGAATAGCGAAGGAGGCTTTCCGAAGGGAAAGCCTCTTTTTTTTGCGCCTTGGGAACTTTTTCCGCTGGGGAGCGTCAAAAAAACAGCGGCTGTTTACATAATTTTTATTGCCATTTCTTCGCCGCTCGCGTATAATAGAATAAAATAGGCAAACTTGGAGAAAAAGGGGAGAACACGGCGATGATCCGCTTGACCGACGTGCAGAAGGAATATGAGAACGGGACACACGCGCTGCGCGGTGTGACGATGGAGGTCAACGACGGCGAATTCGTCTTTCTCGTCGGTCCCTCCGGAAGCGGCAAATCGACCATCATCAAGCTCCTCACGGGCGAGGTCCTGCCGAGCGGCGGCCGACTGATGATCAACGGCTTCAACCTCAACAACATTTCCGACCGGCAGATCCCGTTGCTGCGCCGGTCTATCGGCGTGATCTTTCAGGATTTCCGCCTGATCGAGAAGAAAACGGTCTATGAAAATCTGAGTTTTGCCATGCGCGCTGTGGGCTCCTCGCCGCGTGAGGCGAAGAAGCGCATTCCCTACGTTCTCAAGCTGGTGGGACTGGACGGCAAGGCCAATCAGTTCCCCAACCAGCTCTCCGGCGGCGAGCAGCAGCGCGTGGCCATCGCGCGCGCGCTCGTCAACAACCCCTATACCATCATCGCCGACGAGCCGACCGGCAACCTCGACCCCGCCCGCTCGCTGGAGATCATGATGCTGCTCGAGCGCATCAATCAGCTCGGCACCACGGTGCTCGTCGTGACGCACGAAAAGGATCTGGTCAACAAGTTCCAGAAGCGCGTCATTACGCTTGAGCGCGGTATCGTCGTGAGCGACGGCATCGGCTACAATATGAGGTGAGACGCGATGAGAAGACACGATTTTGGTTACTTTTTCCACGAGGGCGTGGTGAACCTGTTCAGCCACGGCTTTATGTCCTTTGCGGCTGTCGGCATCACCGTGGCCTGCCTGCTTGTCATGGGCACGTTTTCCCTTGTGGCCTACAACGTCAACGAGCAGCTTCGTCAGCTGGAAAGCGAAAATGAGATCCTTGCTTTTGTGGACGATACGCTCACGGAGGCACAGGGGCGCTCGCTCCAGTCTGCCGTCGAGGCGGTGCCGAATGTGAGGAGCGTGCGCTTTATCACGCGCGAGGAGGCCTGCGAGACCTTCGAGAAAAAGTACGAGGGGAAATACGCCCTCGGCGATCTGGACCCGGAGATCCTGCGCGACCGCTTTGCCATTAAGGTGATCGACCTCGGCCGGATGGAGGAGACGCGCGAGGCGGTCAAGAAGGTGACCGGTGTCGCGGACGCCCGCGCGGACGAAAATCTGGCGGAGGGCTTCATCACGCTGCGGAACGTGGCGGGCGTGGTGTGCATCGCGCTCATCGCGATATTATTGGTCGTTTCCGTGTTCATCATCTCCAATACCATCAAGCTCACGACCTTCGACCGGCGCGACGAGATCGCCATTATGAAGATGGTCGGCGCGACGAACGGCTTCATCCGCTGGCCCTTTGTGTATGAGGGCTTCATCATCGGCCTTCTGAGCGCGGGCGTCGCCTTCGGCCTGCAATGGCTGCTGTACGCGACCGTCGCGCGGAGCATTTCCGTGTCCGACGCGCTGAATCTCTTCAGCGTTGTGGACTTTGCGACGATATGGAAGCCGGTCGCGCTGGTGTTCGTCGGCGTGGGAATGCTCGTCGGCGTCGGCGGCAGCCTGACGGCGATCCGCAAATTCCTGCAAGTCTGAAAAAGGAGGGCGGCTGCCCATGAGAACAAAACGAGTATTGCGCGCGGCGGTCGCGTTCCTGTTTGCCCTCGGCGTGCTCGCGGCGGACCTGACGCCGCTGCGCCTGCCGCCGCAGACGGCCTCCGCCGTCACCCAGGCGGACATCGACAAGCTGAAAAAGGAATCCAACGCGCTCTCAAGCAAGAAGAGCGAGGTAAACAAGCAGCTCAGCGCGCTCAAAAAGGACAAGGTCAACACGCTCAAGCGCAAGGCGCTGCTCGATCAGCAGATCGACCTCATCAGTGAGGAGATCGCCAACACCGAGCAGCAGATCGCGCAGTATGAAGCGCTCATCGAGCAGACCGAACAGGAGCTCAGCGAGACGCAGGCGCAGGAGGCGGATCAGTACGAGCTGTTCTGCAAGCGCGTGCGCGCGATGGAGGAGCGCGGGACGGTGTCCTACTGGTCGGTGCTTTTCCAGTCGTCGAGCTTTGAGGAGCTGCTCGGCGCGATGGACTTCATCAGCGAGGTGATGGAGGCTGATCAGCGCGTGATCGACGACCTGCGCGTGCTGCAGGCGCAGATCGCGGAAAAGCAGCAGACGCTCGAGACCTCGCTCGCCGAGCAGCAGAGCGCCAAGGAGGCGCTGGCGGTCAAGAACAACGAGCTGCGCGATCAGCGCACCGAGGCGACCGGTCTCATCAAGGAAATGGAGGAGAACGAGGCGGATTATAAGGATGTGCTCGCCGAAATCGAGGCCGAGGAGGAAAAAACGCAGAAGGAGATCGTCCGCCTGAGTAAGGAGCTTGCCGCGCAGCAGGGCAACACAACGGTGACCTACGGCGGCTACATTTGGCCCGTGACGACCAGCAAGCGCGTCACATCGCCCTTCGGCAAGCGCAACACCGGCATCAAGGGCGCCTCCACCAACCACCGCGGCATTGACATCGGCGGCGTGTACTACAGCTCTACCGTCTATGCCGCCAAGGCCGGCACGGTCATCATTTCGTCGAGCAACAGTGTGCGCGGGCAGTATATCGTCATCAGCCACGGCAGCGGCAACACGACCACCTACCAGCACCTTTCCAAGCGCTCGGTGAGCGTCGGCGCGGTGGTCAAGCAGGGACAGGCCATCGGCGTGACCGGCTCGAGCGGCGTCGGCAGCGGTCCGCATCTGCATTTTGAGATCACGGAGAACGGTCAGCTCGTCAATCCGCTCAAGTACCTGACGGACTACGTTAAGGCGTGGAACTGAATTTACCGGCATGGAAACAAAGGACTCTCCCATAGAGTAGGGAGAGTCCTTTTTTGTGTCGTGGGATAGGGGAGAGAGGGGAACCATGTTTGGCTTAGTGGAATGGCGCGGCGCGGGCGAGCGATGCGGCGCGCGGGAGAAGCGTTTGGACGGCGTGCGGTTCCTTGCCGTAGGCATCCGCCGCGGCGACGGTCTGCGGGCGGTGTGGAGCCTGCGTACCGCCGCGCGGACGCTGGAACGGTACGGCGTGACGCAGGCGGTCTTTCCGCGGGGGTTTTCCCTGTATGAGCGCTTTGCCGCGCGGGGGATCGTCCCGGTGGATGTGCGGCCACTGCGCGAGGCGGCGGCTGCTGCCATCGCGCGCCGTGTGATGGCACAGCAGGAGATCGCGCCGCGCAGAGCGACCGTCGCGCTCTGCGCGGCGCGCGTGACGCGCGCCTATGCCGCGGCGGCAGAGACGCTGGCGGCTGACACGCGCTATTTGCAGCTGTGCACGGCGCAGGGCGGCTGGGAGCTGTCGCAGAGGCTGCGCAGCCGCTTCGGTGTCGCGGCTCCTGTCCTGCGCGTGCCGGAGGGCGCGGACATCGTGCTCTGCTTTGACAATGCGGCGGAGATTTCTGCGGCGAGGGGCATTGTCCTGCCGCTCGGCGCTGCGTCGCTGCGCGTGACCTACGGAGGTGAGCGGGCAGAGAAATGCGGCGGGGAGCCGGAACAGCTCCTCGCCGCATGGTATGCCTCCCTCGCGCTGCGCGCGGAGGAGATCTGCGTCAAAAGGGTAGCGTGGGATCAGTCCGCAAACATCGGGGTAGAAAGGTAGCGGTCGCCGGTGTCGGGCAGCAGGACGACGATGCGCTTGCCCTGATTCTCGGGACGCTTGGCGAGCCGGGCGGCGGCCCACACCGCCGCGCCGGAGGAGATGCCGACGAGCAGGCCCTCCTTGCGCGCCAGCTCGCGACCGGTGGCAAAGGCGTCCTCGTTCTCCACCGTGATGATCTCATCGTAGATCTTGGTGTTGAGCGTGTCAGGCACAAAGCCCGCGCCGATGCCCTGGATCTTGTGCGCGCCCGCGACGCCCTTGGACAGGACCGGGGAGCCGGCGGGCTCGACCGCTACGACCTTGACATTGGGGTTCTGGCTCTTGAGGTATTCGCCCACGCCGGTCAGCGTACCGCCGGTGCCGACGCCCGCAACAAAGATGTCCACCGTGCCGTCGGTGTCGTTCCAGATCTCGGGGCCCGTAGTGGCGCGGTGCGCGGAGGGGTTCGCGGGGTTGGTGAACTGACCGGGGATGAAGCTGTCCGGCGTCTGGGCGGCCAGCTCCTGTGCCTTGGCAATGGCACCCTTCATGCCCTTGGCGCCCTCGGTGAGTACCAGCTCCGCGCCGTAGGCCTTCATCAGCTGACGGCGCTCGACGCTCATGGTCTCGGGCATAACGATGATGATGCGGTAGCCGCGCGCGGCGGCGACGGCGGCGAGGCCGATGCCGGTGTTGCCGCTGGTCGGCTCGATAATGACGGAGCCGGGCTTGAGCGCGCCGCTCTTCTCGGCGTCGGTGATCATGGCATAGGCGATACGGTCCTTGACGGAGCCGGCGGGATTGAAGTATTCGAGCTTTGCGTAGACCTCAGCGCCGAGGTTTTCCGCGGCGGCGAAACGGTTGAGCTTGAGCAGGGGAGTGGAGCCGATCAGGTCGGTAATGGTATCATAAGTCTTCATAACGGTAAACTCCTTTTATTGTAGGTTGTATATTTTTTGAAAGAGAAGTAATTTTAAGAGAGAGGAAAGGTGTTTACCGGCGACATCGGAGCATGAAAAAGGACAGCATAGGCTTGCCTCATTTCTGATTCATATATTTCCTATCTGATTGATAGGTATTGTAACACGAGGTTACCTACTTGTCAAGTAGGAATATGAAAAAATTGAGAAAAGAGAAAGACACGACTTTCGTCGTGTCTTTCTCTTGGCGCGGAGCAATGTGACTCGAACGCATTCAGAACGGCGGTGACCTGTTCCAAGCTCAGAGTGTTCTGCTCAATGGCAAGCGAACCATAGATGGTGCGGATGCGGTTGCTACGGCGCAGATTGGGATTGCTGGAAAGATGATCGTGCGCGGAAAGCCTTCCGGTCAGCTCTGAAATTTCTGCAACATCATCAATGATTTTGTTCGTAATTTGAAAAGGCGGCTGTTTGTTTTTCATGAGTACCTCACAGCGTAGTTTGATTGTCCATATTATAGCACGCATCGCTCATTTCATCAATCATGTTTTCGATTCACATGAGCGATGCCCTTAAAACTGCATCAATTAGGGTGCGAAAGCCTCTGTTTTCTCCTCTCAGACCGCCGCAAGCGGGTGGGCGTGGGTGTTTTCCTATGGAACACATCCGAGAGGCAAAACAGAGGCTTTTTTATGAAAATCGACATTTTTCAAAAACCGGGCAAAGAGAGTATTTTTCTCAGAAATATTTTCAGATTCTTCCCTTGGGTACCTTTTCAAATGGATTCCGATCCGATATAATATACCTATCAACCTAACGATACAACATCATGCGAGGTGTCGCTATGAAAACGAAAGACAAGCCGCAGGCGAAGCAATACGTCATCTACTCCCGCAAGTCCAAATTCACCGGCAAGGGCGAGAGCATCGAGAATCAGATCGAGCTTTGCCGCCAGTACATCGCCATGCACTTTGGTGAGGAAGCGGCGGAAAACGTGCTGGTCTACGAGGACGAGGGCTTTTCCGGCGGCAATCTGGAGCGCCCGCAGTTCAAGAAAATGATGAAGGACTCCCAGAAGATCGCCTTTGCCGCCATCGTGGTCTACCGCCTCGACCGGATCAGCCGCAACATCGGTGACTTCGCAAAGCTCATCGAGGATTTGGGCGACCGGCACATTGACTTCATCTCCATCCGCGAGCAGTTTGACACGTCCTCGCCCATGGGCCGCGCCATGATGTACATTGCGTCCGTGTTCTCCCAGCTGGAGCGGGAGACCATCGCCGAGCGCATCCGGGACAACATGCACGAGCTGTCCAAGACCGGACGCTGGCTGGGCGGCACAACGCCCACGGGCTACGCTTCCGAGAGCTTATCCAGCGTGACGGTGGACGGCAAGGTGAAGAAGGCCTGCAAGCTCAAACCCATCCCGGAGGAAATCCAGCTGGTCAAGACGATCTTCGAGGTGTTCATGGAAACCGGCTCTCTCAGCAAGACCGACCAGTATCTTTTGGAGCACCGCTGCGTCACGAAGCGCGGCAAGCAGTTCACCCGCTTTGCCATCCGGGGCATTCTCACGAACCCGGTTTACATGATTGCCGACGAGACGGCGTATCTGTATCTGAAAGAAAACAATGTTGACCTGTTTGCCGAGCGCGCAGAATTCGACGGCGAGCACGGCGTCATGGCATATAACCGCACCCTCCAGCGCCCCGGCAAGGCAAACCAGATCCGCCCGATGGAGGAATGGATCGTGGCGGTGGGTAAGCATCCGGGCATCATCGCGGGCAGCGATTGGGTGCGGGTGCAGGCCATGCTGGATGTCAACAAATCCAAGAGCTACCGCAGGCCGCGCAGCAACGTGGCGCTGCTGTCCGGGTTGCTGCGGTGCGGCGAATGCGGCGACTATATGCGCCCGAAGCTGACCAACCGCCGCACGGCGGACGGTGAGCTGATCTACACCTACATGTGCTCCACCAAGGAGCGCAGCCACGGCACGGTCTGCGCTATGAAGAACTGCAACGGCAACACGCTGGATGCCAAGATTATCGAGGAGATCCGCAAGCTGTCCGCTGATAAAGAAACTCTTGCCAAGTTGCTGGCGCAGACCAAGAAGGTCATCAGCGGCAGCAAGGAGGGCTACGACGCAGAGCTGGCGCTGCTCCGGGAAAAGCATGCCGAGACGGAAGACCGCATCAAGCGGCTGGTGGAATCCCTGTCCGTTGCCAGCGACACCTCCGCGAAGTACGTCATGGAGCAGATCGACGCGCTCCATCAGGAGAGCGAGACGCAGCAGCTGTGCCTTGCCGAGCTGGAAGCCCTGACTGAACAGAGCCGGATGCTGCATCAGGAATTTGCCTTCCATCAGGAAATGATTGAATCCTTTGCCAGCGCGGTGGATTCTGCCACGCTTGAGGAAAAACGCCGCCTGCTGCGCACCATCGTCAAAAAGGTGGTCTGGGACGGCAAAAATGCCTATGTTTACCTCTTTGCGGAGGATGGAGAGGCGGATTTGCCGCCCATTGACCAACCTATGTATCCGTTGGGAGAGGATAGCGAATGAGATCCTGATGTATTTCCGCTCGCGTAAGAAGCTGCAGGGCGAGGTCTCGCTCTCGGACTCCATCGAGACGGACCAGGACGGCAACGATCTCATGCTGATGGATGTGGTCGGCGTGGACGACACGATGCTCTCCGACCTGCAGGACCGGGAGGACAGCGTGCTGGTCCGCCGTCTGGTGCGCGAATGCCTGACCGACCGCGAGCGCGAGATCGTCACGCTGCGCTACGGCCTCGGGGGCCGGATGCCGCGCACCCAGCGCGAGATCGCAAAAAAACTCGGCATCTCAAGAAGCTATGTCTCCCGCGGGAGCTAATGTAAGTGAAGCCCGGAAAGCCTTGAAAATCAAGGGCTTCCGGGCATCGGGCATGTTAGGGTAGCGCCGCCGTTATTGTAAACGGTGAGAAATTAAGGATAAGCGGCCATTCATCGAGCGTCTAGAGTTTTATACTTGGTCACCAGTTTCGAGTTTTCCACTTTCGAGCGCATATTGCAGACACGAAGATACTCCATGTAAGCTATTGCCTATCAGAATCAATCGGTATTTAGCACGGGATGATGCCAAATATAATTGGTTAAAAGCAATGTACTTAATGTAATTTGCGGAAATATCACTAACTCCTGTATTTTGAGGAAGACGCCCTTCATCAACGCCAAATAGAATCACACATTTAAACTCCAATCCATTTACATTATAGGGATCAGATAGAATAATTGGATCGTCAGTTTTGATACTACGACTAAGGGAAGATGTTTGTCTGTTTTTTAAGACATACATTTTTTTGCCCAGTAAAGACGATAGCTTCTCAACATTTTGAGGAATCAATAAAGTGTCTTCAAAAGAGATTAGCGCAATATCATAATTTTTACATTGAGTTTCTTGCTTAAACCTGTCAACATGCCCCTTAAGAGATTCAATCATTTCCTCTTCATTGCTATACATATAAAGGCGAGGAATATCACATACGGCTTCCTCCTGTTGAGTAAATCCACTTGCGGCAATATCATAAGGATCTCTATAGTCATTTTGGAACATGAGTGCACCGGAAGCAGATATTGCTGCACAAAAATCTGTAATTTGTTGTGAGCATCTGAATACGGTTTTATAATCATTGCGCTCAACTTCACCAAATGCCGTTTCGATATAATCACGATTTGTATTTCCTCTATCACCAATCGCTTGACCATAGTCCAAGGCAAAACAAATGGGAATCTGTTTTTGTTCAGCACTTTTGGTAAGATAATGAAATACATGCTGTTCATTAATATTGAAAAGATGCATTTCATCCACAAAAATATAATCAAAGCCCGAATCCCGGCGTTCTCTACGCCATATCGGTGCGTTCCACTGCGCTAATGCTTGAACAGTAATATCATCGATATCATAAACAGATGATATTCTGAGCATATTTTGGTATTCCAAGAAAATTGAAAAAACAAACTCTTTGTCTTTTTGCGTTTCCACCGGGAGTGCATTGCTAATGCGTGGAATTTGATAATACTCTTCAATTGTGCAGTCTGTTCTTCCTTTGATTTGTATACTAAATTCATGTTGCAACATCGAAATCATAACACCCTTGGGTGTCACTTGAGTATCAAAAACTTTGCATAGTTCCCCAGACAATAGCGGTTTAAATGTTCTGAATTTTTCTTTATATACTTTGTCAAAGGCCTCTTCAATTAAGATTCTTTGAGACTGTTTAGCGTCATTCGCATCATGCTCAATGACCTGCGAAGAATTAACCCTTATTGTTTTTATGCAGTACGCGAACAATGTAGTAAACATGATATGTTGCGAAGACTTCTCTGATAAGAAAGAATCTGCGTTTTCAAGGAGAGAAAAAGCACTTTCAATTTCGCATTTTGTGGATTCACTATGGGCAAAAAATACAATACTAAATGGCTCTGCCTTTGCTCGTGCGTTTTTCAAGAGGAAATATGCACGAAGTATCATAGATGCTGTTTTTCCAGTACCGGCAGGGCCGTCGATTCTAATTGGCGATACAACATTTGTGTTTTCTACAACAGACCGCTGCTTTAATGTCAGTTTAGAGAGTTGCTGCTCATAGTTTAAATACATAAAACCCCCGTCTGATACATGCTTATTCACAGTTGTATGCAGAAGAGGTTTGTCTATAGGTTGGAAATCAGACTGACGGCTATCTAAGTCTTGGAAAAAACGCTGGAATATGGGAATCTGCGACAAATATGTTTCGCCACCGTCTCGCAATACTGATGTATCGGCGATTTCTTCTCCCCTAGGCGCATCTTCTGTACCATATTTATAGACTAAAAGTGGCCGATCTATTCCCCTTCTAGTAAGACGCTCACATTTGGGGGCGCGTTCAATAACAACACGACGATGGTCAGTAAATACAAAAGGAAATACTATGGACTTAGTCCCATGAACACGCTCTGAAGATGTAAATGGCTGATGATTCCAAATTCTTATCGCTGTACGGAAAACTTTTTGAAGAATTAGCAACAAGCTTTCAGGAGATTTCTTTTCCCCTAAAATATTGCACTGTGTCAAATCAAAAAGAAGGAATGTCTTTTCACATGACTTTCCAACAAAGAGAATACCTTTTCCTGGTTCATTTTTAATGCAGAGATTGTCCAATTGATTACCCTGCTTATTACCACATACATAATCAATTAGGTCCTTTCCCAACGAAAACTCTATGCTTTGGAAACCCGTTTTACTTACTAAAGATTCAATTGCACTTTTTTCAAACAGTAAATACTTGCTCATGGGGACACCTCCGTATCTTGTTTGCTAACCCTGCTCACCATGGATTGAACGTCCTCTTTTTGTGGCCCATCAACACCAATTCTAATAAATGCGTTAGAAAAGCGTTGCATTATGTACTCTGTCCACGGTGATGCAATATCGTATTCGGCCATTGCATAGCCTGGCCAATCCATCAAGAAAAAGCAATTATTATAACGCTGTTTATCAACTTCAGACAAATCTTTGCTCTGTATGTCTATTTCACAATTTACAAGCCTTTCGGCGTCCCTAATAGAAATATACTCTAACTCCTGCAAATCGATAATCAATCCTCTATCGATGCTGCCATCTTTGATATATGCATTTTCAGGAACATAAATATAATGCATCATTTGCCCGTTTGCTATTTTAAGTAGGCTTGATGCGACACTCTTGCTTTCATTTTGAAGAATAGCCTTCTTATCTCCTAGTTCCAAATATTTACTAGTATAATTCTTGAATGTCCGAAAAACTTCAAGCACTTTATCTGTACCCTTTTTTAAGCCGACTTCTTGATCATGAATAACAGTAGAGAACTCTTCGACTGAAAAGGATTTGAGCGTTGACCAATCGAGACCACTTCCGCCCAGTTTTGTTTGTAGTTTATCTTCTAAATCGTTTTGTCGCTGAGACAACACAATGTTAAATCCTTCATCTGATAAAAGCCAGTCATCAGAAGGAACTGCAATCAAGTAATATATTTTTGATATTTTGCAATTTGCCAAATCGCACCTTGCTGAAATTACGACTCCATTGCATCTGATGTTGGAGTATTTATCTGATCGTACCCCTGTGATTATTGTCCCCTGCGTTAAAGAATACATTTTCTCTGTCTCCCAAAACAGTTCTGATTGAAGTGTTGTGCAATTACTCAAAAAGGATTGCCGAAATATTGTGATAAAAACACAGGCGTTTCAAAAGAATGTGAGCGAAATATACTCTTCACTAATAATCGCCTGCCGACAATAATTGCATCTGTCTGTGCAACTATTTATCAAATATTTTATCTTTACTGATTTAATTTGCGTAAAAATTATACTTCCAAATACAACCGCTGTAAATATAAGTGAAACGCTTAAATGCAAAAATGCTCCTATGGTTCTAGCCTATAAGCCCAGTGACCATTCTTACGACATTGAATAAGCTTGCCTTCTGTGGACAGCCCGGCAAGAATGCGATTTGCCGTCGCTGCCGATACCCCACACAGTGCTCGGACATCTGCATTCATGATATACGGATGAGTTTCAAGGAACTTCTCGATCTGCTTCCACCGCATCGTTGCCTTATCCATCTGTCCATCGCTCATTTCATCACTCGCATTGATTGCATCCATGAGCGATGCTTTGATAGCTGAGAGCATAAACTCAATAAACACTGTAGACTCTCCGGCATCGTTGCTGGCGTTGATAGCTGCATAATACTCCTGCTGGCGGTCGTGGATAATGGATTCCACCGGCAGCCAGGCAAAGGCAAGATTCCATCTGGAGAGCAACAGCGTATGCCACAGGCGTCCAACACGGCCGTTTCCATCGGCAAAGGGGTGAATCAGTTCAAACTCATAATGGAACACACAGCTGCAGATCAGCATATGCACATCGTTGTTTTTCGTCCAGCCCAGCAGCTCCATGACCAAATCCGGGACATACTGCGGCAAAGTGCCGAAATGTAGGATATGCCCTTCCTGATCTACAACGCCAACGGGCTTGGAACGGAACACACCGGACTCATCCACCAGGCCACGTGTCATGATGCTATGGGCGGTCAGCAGGTCATCCACAGAAAAGGGATTAAGCTCGTCCAATCGCTCATAGATTTCGTAAGCGTTCTTGACCTCTGCAATATTTTTAGGCGGAGCCAGAACCTGCTTGCCATTGAGAACAGCCGTGACCTGTTCCAGTGTCAGCGTGTTCTGCTCGATGGCCAATGAGCCATGAATTGTCCGGATGCGATTGGTGCGCCGCAAAGTAGGGTTGGCTGAAAGCTGATTCGTAGAGGTCAGCCGCCCAACCAGCTCTGCAATCTCAGCAACATGGTCGATCATCGCATTTGTGATTTCAAAAGGAGGTTTTTTGTTCCGCATCCTGACACCTCATGTAAAAACTTGTCTATATTATTATATCAAACATCACTCATTTCATCAATCATGATTTACCGTGATTTGAGTGATGTTATTCTTATTTCGCATACCAAAAACAAAGGAGGAATCACTTTGGCATCAATTGTTCAGCGAGGCGGCAGTTACAGCGTGGTTTACTACACAAAGGAAAACGGTATCCGAAAACAGAAGTGGGAGAGTTTTCACACGGAAAAAGATGCGCTGCACCGGAAATATATGGTCGAGCAGTACCAGCAGGTAAAGAAGAAACTGACACATCGCCCGCAGACAGTAGGACAGCTCATTCAGGAATATGTCTGGTTATATGGCAGAGCAAAATGGTCACTGTCCATGTACACATCCACCCAGGGATTGATTCGGAATTATATCAATCCCTACTTTGGCAGCATTCGCCTAGAGGAGCTGACACCACGACTGGTATCCAAACTTTATATGGAATTTCAAAACGAACCACGATACTGCGGGGCATATCACAAATATGAGGGGCAGTCTGTCTCGGCCAGTACATTGAAAAGCGTACATAAACTGCTACATAGCGCTTTTGAACAAGCTGTCCTGTGGGAATATGTGGGTCGCAACCCATTTCACAAGGCGGTACTTCCCAAAGCCAAAGCAACATCATCGGTATTCCTATCCCCGGAGCAGATCCAACTCCTTTTGCGTCATTGCAGCGTGTCGTGGCTGCGGTTAGCGATTGAACTGTCTTTCGTGTGCACACTTCGCAGAGGTGAATTATTGGCGTTGACATGGGACGATATTAACTGGGAACAGAATTCATTGCAGATCAGCAAGACATTGTGTCGGGTCAGCAAGGATGCGATGTTGATGTTAGAAGATCGAGATGTTTTGCACATATTCCCAACGGAGGCGCACAGCAAAACGGTTCTCGTTCTAAAATCACCCAAGACAGAAGCAAGCAATCGCATCGTCTATCTTCCACCATCGTTAAAGCGCTCCCTGTTTGAATGGCAAAATGAGCAGAAAAAATCAGCCATCGGTGAATTGCCAAGGTTGATTTTCACTTATGAAGATAACCGGCCACTGCAAGGCGGTGTTCTTACGAATCATTTTCAAAAACTTCTGGCGAAGTGCAATCTCCCGAAAGTGACCTTCCACAGTTTACGCCACAGCAGTATCACCTATAAGCTGGTTCTGACAGGCGGGGACATTAAAGCAGTCCGGGGTGATTCAGGCCACTCTCAAGCAGATATGATAACGGAGATCTATGGTCACATACTGGATGCAAATCGCCGTAAGAATACAGAACGGTTTGAGGGAGAATTCTATCAAAATTATGGCATCATTTCGTGTAATCGAACCTAAGAGCATCCGCTTAGGAGGCGGAAGCTCGATAGATACAACCAGCAGGTGGCAAAATCCCGTTGGGAAATAGCGATACATGCATTATCTGAGTCATTCTAATCAACAAGTAGAAATCAATAAGGGATTACTCCCTTTTTATAATAGAAAGTTAAATACGCAAAGGAGAAAGAGAATAATATGAATAACAGATTTACCCCATCAATCAACGACTTGTCTGGTGCGTTGACACTTCCATTGATCAGCAGGCTATTTGCAGAGTATCAAAGCATTGAAAAGATGGATGTCCTGCTGCAGATGTTGACAGTATTATTTCGCTGCGGCCATACCGCTCAAGCATTTGATATAATCTGCGCGCTCTTTCAAACATCTGGATTAACTCTGCCGCAAGAGTTTTACAGCGGCATAAAGACTGACCTGGATAAGCATAAGTTTGTGGGAGAGTTTCTAACCGATTTTCAAGAGATACTGGATGAACTGCATATTTGATTTTTAGAAATGCGACTTTCTGAAAAAATGCAACAGTCCAATATCGCGCATATTCGCTCGCCGTATATGGCATGATAATGATTTGAGAGAGGGTGAAGTGAAATGAAAGCAGCAGTACTATTTTGCCACACAGATGAACAGGAACCCAATGCAGCAGTCGAACGAGAATTGGGCAGGCAATACACACAATTATCTCAATACGCGAATGCGTATGGTTTTGAACTGGAGCAAGTCTTTTTCCACGTTGGACAATTGGATTATGAACATCCCGATGATGTACTTTTGCGATTTTTGCGTGGATTGCAAAATAGCAGATCGAACATTGTTATCGCAGAAACGCGAGACTACTTCCCAGAGGGTCAAATGAGGTTTATCCCTCCGATACATGCGTGTTTTTTGAAGGAACATATTCAACAAATGAAGATAGGCAGCAGACAGCACCCGCTGCCTGCTGAAAAGAAAACTTTATCCGGAAAACCATATCTATACAACAAAGAGAAAAACCGTTGAAATTTGATGAGTCTTGACGGATAATGAAGGCATCCCATAAAAGGATGTGACAGCTATGGTTGCGAAAGTAACACAATATCTTCAGGATGTTCTGGCACCGACATTGGACCATTTTCATGTTCCGGCAGCATATGCGAGACAGATTATAGATACAGTTGAGCTGCAAATGATATCATTTTTGCGACATTGGGATGATCTTGCCTTTCGGAGAACATTATTGCTGTTAGGCTCAGAAGAAGGCCCTTTTTATGAGCCTGCCGGAAAAGCTGATGTGAAATGTTTTATAGTTGTAACGCTCCGAAATAGCCCGATTGAAACAATCCAGAGCGACAATTATGCTTGTGCGGGAATGCAGGACAGCCTCTCCAGTCAGGATGTGAAGGAAATTACCAGCGGAGCGATCCGCTTTTTCAATCCCCTGGATTTTTCCTCCATGTGCTTACAGGCGAAGAACTGTTCGGGATATGATTACTATCAAGAAATCGTGGAACGCCATCCTGCCGCATGGGCGGCTCTGCGGGCATTAGGGACAACTTCGGCTAAAATTATTGATTATCCAAAAGTTCAATATGATACTCCTTTTTCAATCGAAGCCTGCGATGAGATTCAAACCGACTGTGCGGGTGAACTTCAACAAAAGAGGCTTATCCCCAAAGTAGTATTCGACGGATACTCTGCGATGTGGGACCCCCAACTGCTTGAGGTATTGCGAAGCCTTTCCCCTTCGTCCAGAAGTATTTTTGCCGTAGAATCCTTAAAGTCTGCCACCAGAAATTTTGAGAAGCTGATGGATATTCTGGAATTCTTACTGACGCATGACCTGAAATTCGCTTCAACGAATTTTTACATAGAAAATGGACATGTTGAACGCAGAATAAAACCCTTGCGTGCTGGACATACATCGAAAGAGATCCAGAAAAATCTTTCTCAGACGGCAGGGTTAGGATACCGACATGCTGCTGCATTGAATCAACTCTGAGCTAAATTGATAGGAAAAGCACAGCCGCTTCGCAAACTCAACGAGGTGGCTGTGCTTTTTCATCAGGCAATTACATAGCTTTTGACAAGGGAGGTGTGCCATGAAAGCACAGGAACTGGTAATCAGCTGTTTTTACGATAATGATGGGGAGTCCATACGGAACTTGCTATATTCATCCTTCGCTGCCTTCCTCAAGCGGGAGCTTGGAAAATTTGCGCCCGCACAGGAGCATCCTGTATGATAGACGGGATGAATGGCCGCTTATCTCAGGAGGTTAGAGTATGTATCAAGAGATAAGCAACCCTATGGATTATCATGTGGCATTATACATCAGACTATCAAAGGAGGATGAGAGCGAAGGACCATCGCAGAGCGTGACCAATCAGAAGTCCCTTTTAGATGAATTTGTCCAAAAGCACCGTTTACAAGTTTATGACACCTACATTGACGATGGCTGGAGCGGCACCAACTTTGACCGCCCGGATTTTCAGCGAATGATCGGCGATATTGAGGCCAAAAAGGTCAACATGGTCATTACCAAGGACTTGAGCCGTCTGGGACGTGACTACATCATGACCGGTCACTACATGGAGCGGTACTTCCCGGAGCATCGGGTGCGCTACATTTCCCTCTTGGACGGTATTGACACCGGCGTGGAGTCCAGCGCCAATGACATTACGCCCTTCCGCGCCATTATGAACGACATGTATGCCAAGGACATTTCCAAGAAGATCAAGTCCGTCAAGCGGGATAAGCAGCGAAAGGGGCAGTTCATCGGTGGCAAACCAGTATATGGCTACAAAATGCACCCGACCGAAAAGAACAAGATCGTCATTGATGAGGAGGTTGCGCCCATAGTGCGGCGGATCTTTGCCATGGCGCTGGACGGCATCAGCTGCCGCCAAATTGCCGCTACGCTGAACGAGGAGGGCGTCCCTACACCGGCCACCTACTGTGGCTGGAACATGGGCCGCAAAGGACCCTATGCGGGGCTGTGGAGCAGCGAGCGTATTTCCGATATGCTGCAAAATGAGACCTACATCGGCAATATGGTACAGGGGCGGCAAGTGAAGATCAGCTACAAGTCTAAGAAGTGTTTGCATCAGGATCGTAATAATTGGGTTGTGGTTGAAGATACCCATGAGCCGCTGATTGACGCTGAGAGTTTCCGCAAGGTGCGGATGCTGGTGAACAGCCGCAAACGCACCCGAAGCCGTACCTACGATTTTCTGTTGAAGGGCTTGATTTTCTGCCACGAATGCGGTTATCCCTTGGGCGTGCTGAATCGCCCCAACGCCAAGGGAGAAGAAACACTGTATTTCGTCTGCCGTACCTATCAGCGTTTTACCAAGAACAGTGCCTGCACCACACATTATATCAAGGAAAGAACGGTAACGGACGCAGTGATTGCCAAGGTTCGAGAGGTCTGCGAAGACTATTTGACCGCGGAAGCATTGCTTCCCGCTGCGGAAAAGGCGGTGAAGGAGGCGTCGCAGGAGAGCAAGACGGCGGCGGAGATCAGCGCTCTGCAAAATAAGAGTGCCAACCTTACAGAGCACCTTGACCGAATGTACACCGACCGTCTTTCCGGTTTGTTGCCGGAGGAGGACTTTCAGCGTATCTTCACCCGCATCAAGGACGAACGGGCACAGCTGGAGGAACGAATCAAGGAGCTTCAACAGCAGCAAAAGAACCCTATCAGCCAAACAGAGCGAGCAAAAGATTTGGTACAAAGATACCTTGATACGGCATATGCCAACCGGGAATTGCTGGTGAGCCTGATCGAGCGGATCGAGCTGACGGCGGACAGGGAGATCATTGTCAAGTTTCGATTTGCAGAGCTTCAGCAGGCGGGATAAATCTAGCCATATCAGTGGTTTGCGCCGTTATGAGCGGCGCGATTTTCAAGACGAAATCACTTACAATAGTTCCCGCGCTATGTCTCCCGCATCGAAAAGCGGGCGCTGGAAAAGCTCGAAGAAGCCATCGGCGAGCGCGGCTGACCTCTTGCAATTCCGCGCCGCAGCGGGTATAATACGACTGAAAATTTTGCCGGTGGGGAGGACTGTTCCATGTACTATATCGGCATTGACCTTGGCGGAACAAACATCAAGGGCGCGCTTGTGAGCGAGACGGGCGAGATCGCGCGGGAGGTGAGCCGTCCCACGCGCGTCGAGCTGGGCGCGGAGGCGGTCTGCGACGGCATCGCCGCGGTCATCACAGAGCTTTCGTCCGGCGTGGACCGGACCTCGCTCGGCGGCGTCGGGCTCGGCTGCCCGGGAACGGTGGACGACGAGACCGGCCGCGTGCTCTACGCGAACAACCTCGGCTGGAAGAACTTTGACCTGCGCGCGGCGGTCAAGTCGCGCACGGACTTTGACCTGCGCATCGGCAACGACGCGAACGTGGCCGCGCTGGCGGAGGCGCTGGTCGGCTGTGCCAAAGGTGCGCAGAGCGCCGTGATCGTCACGCTCGGCACAGGCGTCGGCGGCGGCGTGGTGCTGGACGGCAAAATGCTCACGGGCTACACCGGCGCGGCGAGCGAGCTGGGCCACATGGTCATCCGCGCGGGCGGCGAGGAATGCACCTGCGGACGGCGCGGCTGCTTTGAGGCTTATGCCAGCGCGACTGCGCTCATCCGCGAGACAAAGCGCGCGATGGCCGCGCATCCCGAGAGCCGGATGCACGCCGCAGCCGAGGAGAACGGCGCGGTGGACGGACGCACGGCGTTCATCGCGGCGCAGCGCGGCGACGCCGCCGCGCAGGCGGTGGTGGACCGCTATCTGGACGACCTTGCCTGCGGCGTTGCCAACATCGTCAACATCTTTTTCCCGGAGGTCATCGCGCTCTCCGGCGGCGTGGCCAATCAGGGCGACGCGCTGCTTGTCCCGCTGCGGGAGCGGGTGCGGGCGCTGAGCTACGGCTCGCGCTATGCCGTGCGTCACACGCGCATCGAGCTCTGTACGCTCGGCTACCGCGCGGGCGTTATCGGCGCGGCGCTGCTGGCGAAGCAGAGCTGAGGGAAAAAACGAGGCTATGGTAAGGAGGGCAGCCGCTGCGGCGGCTGCCCTCCTTGCTGCACCAGATGATGAAATTTATCCTGCGGCCCTTGCCGCGGCGAGCCCGTAGAGCCCATTCGTCGGGTCCTGCCAGAGCGGGAGGCGGATGGGGCGGTAGGTGAAGAACACGAATGCGAAGGCCAGCGTCCACAGCAGGAGAAAACCGGCGAGCTGCCACGCGCCGCCGCGCAGCGCGCCGCGCGTGAGCAGACGGAAGCTCATAAAGTAGAGCAGCACGTCCGCGAGAAAGAAAATGGCGATGTTCACCCAGTCCGGCGTTTTGCCAAACATCCCGCCGAGCGAGTAGAAGAGCACGGGGATCGCGAGCAGACCGAGCAGAATGGACGCGGCCTTGGCGGCAAAGAAGCTACGCAGCGGCTCGGCAAAAACGATGAATTCAACCATGGTGAAGAGAAAGAACGGCACGAACAGCAGCTTCATGTGCTCCCAGGTGGACTCGTTGACGGCACAGAACGCCGCGATGAGCGGATCGCCTCCGGTCCACTCGTACACGAAATGCAGCAGCGTACCGACCGCGCCGGTGAACGCGAAGCCGATCAGCTCCCAACGCAGCAGCCTTTTTTGCATAAGGACACCTCCATTTATTTGCTTTGTCCATTGTATGGATTTCGGCGTCATTTTATCCCACGCGATACAAAAACCGCCCGGCCGTCCTTGACGCGGTGGGCGAAAACCGCTATACTCATTATGGTTATTTGCCGCGCGGCGGTGCCGGACAAAGAAAGGGAGGCTTCGGCGGAGCTCGCCGATGATTTCGGAATGGATGAGCAGATGTCCCCGCTCGCGGGGAGGCAAAATATTGAATTTACCAACCGTCAGCTCGTGAGCCTGATTTTGCCGATGCTGGCCGAGCAGCTGCTCGGCATCACGGTGGGTCTTGCGGACTCGCTGATGGTCGCGACCGTGGGCGATGCGTCGATCTCGGCGGTGTCGCTCGTGGACAGCGTCAGCGCGCTGATGATCTACATTTTCTCCGCCATGGCGACCGGCGGCGCGGTCGTGGCCGGTCAGTACCTCGGCCGGCGCGAGCGGGAGGAGGCATGCCGCAGCGCGCAGCAGCTCATGGTGCTGCTCGGCGTGGTGTCGCTGGCGGTGACGGCGCTTTTATACCTGTTTCGGGACCTGATCGTCACCCGCCTTTTCGGGCACATCGACGTGGACGTCATGGAGGCGACGAACATCTATTACAGCTACGTTATGGCCTCCATTCCGGGCATCGCGCTCTACAACGGCGGCGCGGCGCTCTTCCGCACGATGTCGCGCTCCGGCGTGTCGCTCAAGGTCTCGCTGCTGATGAACGGCATCAACGTGGCGGGCAACGCCATTTTGATCTTCGGCCTCGGCTTCGATGTGGCGGGCGTCGCCATTCCCACGCTCGTCTCGCGCACGGTGGCGGCGGTCGTGATCGTGTGGCTGCTCTTCAACGAAAAGCTCGAGCTGCATCTTTCTGACATCCGCGCGTTCCGCTTTGAAAAGCGCGTCATGCGCAACATCTTCCGCATTGCCATCCCCAGCGGAGTGGAGAACGGGATGTTCCACTTCGGACGGCTCATCCTCTTCAGCCTCATCTCCACCTTTGGCACGGCGAGCATCACGGCCAACGCCATCGGCAATACGATGGGCAATTTCCATGTGTTTGCAGGGCAGGCCATCTGCATGGGCCTGACGACCGTGGTGAGCCAATGCGTCGGCGCGGGCGCCTATGACCGCGCGCGGTACTATATGAAAAAGCTGACCGTTGCGACCTATGCGGTCATGGCGTTTATCAACATCACGCTGATCCTCTGCATCCCGCTCATCCTGCGCGTGTACGACGTCGCGCCCGAAGCGGCAGTGCTGGCCCGTGAGGTCATGCTCATCCACGGCGGCAGCGCCATCCTCCTCTGGCTTCCGTCGTTTATGATCCCATATTTTCTGCGCGCCGCGGGCGACGCGACCTATACCATGGCCGTGAGTATGCTCACCATGTGGCTCGTGCGTGTGCTGGGAGCCTATGTTATCGGCCGCTATCTCGGCTATGGCGTAGTCGGCGTGTGGTTCGCCCACGCAATCCTCGACTGGGCGACGCGCAGCGTCATTTTCTACGCCCGCTACCGCAGCGGAAAATGGGAGCGCATGGCGATCCGATCATAGCGAAAGTGCAAAAAAAGAAAAGCCGCGCGGTCACGGCGTTTCTTTTTTCCGGTCTTACATTTCCACGGTGATGTTGTCGGTCCCGTGCTGCTCAAATTCACCTAAGTACACATCCATGCGCTCGCGCAGCTCGTCGTAATTTTCCGGCGTGGGCGCGTCGGAGTCCATGTCGCGCAGGGCGAGCTCCTGGGCGAGAATCTCGAAGAACATCGTGTCCTCGTAGGCGAGAATGGCCTCGTGGATGCCGCCCTCGGCGAAAGCGCGCGAGGGGATCAGCTCGCCCTGATAGGACTCGACCAGCGGCACCATGCCGTGGTTGATGCAGTTGGAGAAAACGGTGCTCTCCACCTCGTCGTACTCGCGGATGCGGTCGTCGCCGCGCGTGGAGTTGAGCACCCAGTTGCCGATATAGACCAGATCAAGAAGACGGCGGAATTGCTTTTCCGTCAATTCGATTTTCATGCTGCGCCTCCTGTGATGCAGATTTCAGTTTCCATGATGATAGCACACTCTGCGTCAAAATGCCATAGCAAAAACAGGCAGAATGTGAAAAAAGAAAGGGGGATCGCTTGTGAAAGAGGACGTTTCCGTCCGCGTGTGCGGCGTGCAGCGCTGCCCCGGCGCGGAGGAGGATGTAAGCGAGCTGGTGTGCGAGGGCGTCTTCAAGCATACGGCGGACGGCTGGCTGCTCGCCTACGAAGAGCCGTCGGAGGCCGGCACCGTCAAAACACTGCTCCGCTTCGCGGACGGCCGAGTCACGCTCACGCGCCGCGGCGCGGTGCGCAGTGAGATGACCTTCGCGGCGGGAGAGTGCCATACCATATTCTATGAGCTTCCCCTCGGACGCTTGACAATGGAGCTTCACACGGACAGCGCTTGCGCGTCCTTTGACGGAGCGTGCGGCACGCTGGAGCTATGCTACCGCCTGACGGTGCGGGACGAAACGGTGAGCGAGAACCGGCTCACGGTCACGCTGGCTCCGCGCTGAGCGGAAAAACGCTGCATTCAGGCCGATTCTGCCAAAGGACCAAATCAGAGAGCACCGATGTGGTCATTTTGCTGTGACAAACGGGAAAAACGGGCGGAAATACCAAAAAGCGGCGTTTGAATTTGAGCCAAATGCACATAAAAAGAGGCGGAAGTGCTGCTGAATTCATGACTGGTATACAATCTGCAGCTCCAACTGGTACTTGCGAACCTGTTAATTTAGTATAAAGTAGTATATGACAGCGAATTGACCAAAAAAATCCGGGAAGGGAGATCGGTTTTTGGCTCTCGCGTCAATCTATCTTTTAAGGAGAGAGAAGAAAGTGGAAAACAACACCACCAAGAGCAGGGGCAGCCTGAAGGCTCTGTTCCTCATCCCCTCGATCATCGGCGTTATCCTGTTCATGATCCCCGTCAAGAATGCGGACGGTGATTGGACGGTCGTCGTCAAGATCATCGCGGACATCATCTCCGGCGCCATCGGCGGCTTCCTGCCCCTGCTGTGCGTCATCATCCTGACGGTCTCCGCCGTCATGTGCCTTGTTGCGTTGGGAAAGCCCAAGTTCATCATGGATAGCCCCATCCTCAAGGAATGCTTTTCCTGCGGCCCCATCTGGGTCGTCATCCGTGTGCTGGCCGCCATCTTCGTGTGGCTGACCTACCTCGGTGTGGGTTCTGAGGGTACCGGCCTTGTGAGCCTCATCACCAGCGGCGATCAGGGCGGCTTCGTGCTCTACGACCTGCTCACCACCCTCGTCATCATCTTCGTTATTGCAGCCATCCTGTTGCCTCTGCTGCTTGACTTCGGTCTGCTCGAGTTCGTCGGCGCAAAGCTCACCAAGGTCATGCGCCCGCTCTTCAAGGTCCCCGGTCGTGCCGCGGTCGACTGCATCACCTCATGGATCGGCGACGGCACCCTTGGCGTTATGCTCACCTGCAACCAGTACGAGGGCGGCTACTACACCGCCAAGGAAGCGAGCATCATCGCGACGCTCTTCTCCGCAGTTTCCATCACCTTCACCCTCGTCGTTCTCGATACGGTCGGTATGCTCGACAAGTTCGGCATCTACTACCTGATCGTCTGCCTCGTCGGCATCGTCTGCGCCATCATCTGCCCCTATCTCTACCCGCTGCGCAACAAGCCCGACACCTATCTGGTTCCCGGCAAGGCCGCTCCCGACACCCTGCCCGAGGGCTACAAGAACTCCACTGAGTACGGCATGGACCTCGCGCTCAAGCGCGTCGCGCAGCACAAGGGCATCGGCGAGTTCTTCGCCAGCGGCGCCAAGAACGCCTGCAGCATGTGGTTCGGCGTTCTGCCCACCGTTATGGCGGTCGGTACCGTTGCTCTGATCCTTGCCAACCACACCCCAATCTTCGCCTGGCTGGGTCTTCCCTTTAAGCCTCTGCTGGAGCTGCTCGGCGTGCCCGAGGCCGGTGCGGTCGCCTCTACGATGATCGTCGGCTTCACCGATATGCTCACGCCCGCCATTCTGATCGCGGAGTGTGCCAGCGATATGGCCCGCTTCATCGTCGCGGTTGTCTCCGTCACGCAGGTGCTCTACCTCTCCGAGGTCGGCGGTCTGATCCTCGGCTCCAAGCTGCCCCTCAACATCTGGGAGCTGTTCGTGATCTTCCTTGAGCGTACTATCATCAGCCTGCTGATCGTCTGCCCCATCGCGCATTTGCTGTTTTAAGTAAGACGGGCAGGATCATCGTTACATAGCAAACGAGAGCCGGAGCACCGTAGAGGTTCTCCGGTTCTTATTTCACCAGGCGCTGCGCACGGAAGGAGAAAGCATGGACGTCAAGCTGGATAAACAAAGCAAAATACCGGTCTATCTGCAGATCGTGGATCAGCTTCGCGCGCAGATCATGTGCGGCGCGCTGCCGTCCGGCAGCGTGCTGCCCTCGGAGCGCGGCTTAGCTCAAATGCTTGAGGTCCACCGCAACACGGTCGTCAAGGCGTATGGCGAGCTCAAGAGCGATGCATGGATCGAGTCCCGGCAGGGCATCGGCTACGTCGTCGCCGTCCCGCCCACGGCGGAGGACGGCGGGGAAGGGGAGGCGGGAGCCTCCGACAAGCCGAGCCGCCGCGTGAACTGGATCAATGAGATCAAGGATCGCCACCTCGACATGGAAAAGACCTTTGACGATCTTTTCCAGCGCTTTACCGACGAGAGCAAATACTCCCTCGGCAGCGGCATCTCCACCAACGAGGTGTTCCGTCCCGAGCGCGTCGCGCACGACATCGCGCCGCTGATGACGAGCGCGGGCTGCTGCCAGTATTTCTACAGCCCCTATAAGGGCGATAAGTTCCTGCGGCAGAAGCTCGTCTCCTTCCTCAGCACCAAGGGCGTCAAGGCGTCCACCGGCGAGATCCAGATTCTGTCCGAGACGAATCAGGCGGTGGACTTCATCGTGACGCTCCTCATCCAGCCCGGCGACACCGTGGTCATGGAGGAGCCGGTCCATCCGGATATGTCCCGCGCGATGGAGCTGGCCGGCGCGAAGATCCTCACCGTGCCGGTGGATCAGGATGGGATGCGCGTGGACCTGCTTGAAAAGCTCATCCTTCACAAGCATCCACGCTTCATTTTCGTCAACTCGAGCTTTCACGATCCCACCGGCCACATCCTCTCGCTGGAGCGGCGGAAGAAGATCATCGAGATCTCCAACACCTACCGTGTTCCCATCGTGGAGGAGGACGCCGCGAGCGAGCTCGTTTACGAGGGCGAGAAGCTGCCGCCCATCAAGGCGTTCGACACGCTGGAAAACGTCATTTACATCTATTCCTTCTCGCTGACCTTCGTCACGGGCCTGAGCATCGCGGTCGTCGCGGCGAACGCCGACGTCATCCGCAGCCTGAGCTATCTGGTCTCCGTGCGCCTGATGGCGTCGGACTGGATGACGCAGAAGCTGCTGGGCCGCTATCTCGACGACGGCACCTACTATAAGGCGCTCGATGAGTTCCGCGCCAGCTACAGCCGCAAGCAGCGGCTCGTGTGCGAGAAGCTCGACGAGATGGCTGCCCTCGGCGTGTCCTATGAGCGACCGCGCGGCGGCGTGTACATCTGGTGTCGCCTGCCCGACGGGGTGGACAGCAAGCGGTTCATCAACCGGGCCTACAACATGGGCCTGATCCTCATTCCGGGCTATGTGTTCTACCCGTTCAAGAACGGCGGGCGGAACTATGTCCGCATCAACTACTCCTATGAGTCGGACGAGCGCCTGCTCGCCGGCATGGAGGTCTTCCGCGCGGCGCTGCTGGAGTCGCTTGAAGGCTGACTGGCACATGAAAAACGCAAAACACTGATACTACCATTTTTCGCGCGGCCGAGTATACTGGTTTTAGTGAAAAGCTATGAGAAACGCGCGAGCATCCAGATAAAAAGTGTTGAATCTGAATAAGCTGGCCGACGAATTTCCGGCTGCTGTTCAGACCGTTGGGAGGGCTGCGCATTGCGCCGCCGTCCCGGGAAAGGAGCAACTATGTACCCCGGTATCCATAATTTTTCAGAGATCGGTAAGCTCAATAAGGTCCTGCTGCATCGCCCCGGCAAGGAGCTGGAGGCGCTGACGCCCGCTACGCTCGAGCGTCTGCTGTTCGACGACGTGCCCTACCTCAAGATCGCGCAGGAGGAGCATGATAACTTCGCCCGCGTGCTGCGTGAGAACGGCGTCGAGGTCGTCTACTATGTCGACGAGGTCGCCAAGGCCATCGCCGATCCCGCCCGCCAGATCCAGCTGGTGAACGACTTCCTGAACATCAGCAAGATCCATGCCAAGGGCCTGCGCGCGTCCATGACGAGCTATCTTCTGAATATGCCCCCCAAGCAGATGGTCGCCGAGCTGATCGCCGGCATCAAGCGCAGCGAGGTCGCCACCAAGGAGGCCACCTCCCTCATGGACCTCGTTGAGGACGACTATCCCTTCGTCTCCGACCCGATGCCCAACCTCTACTTCACCCGCGACCCCGGTGCCTGCGTCGGCAACGGCATCAACATCCACCGGATGCACACGCCCGCCCGCAAGCGCGAGAGCCTGCTGCTCAAGTATATGTACCTCTACAACCGTGACTTTGCCACGGAGGAGAACAAGCAGTGGTACGACCTTTCCGACAGCTACTCCATCGAGGGCGGCGATGTGCTCGTGCTCTCCAAAGACATCGTGGCGGTCGGCCTGTCCCAGCGCACCACCGTCTCCGGCGCGGAGACCTTTGCCCGCAACCTGCTGCAGAACTCCGGCTTCAAGAAGGTCCTTGCCTTCGATATCCCCGAGACCCGCGCGTTCATGCACCTCGATACCGTCTTCACGATGGTCGATTACGACAAGTTCACCATCCATCCGGAGATCGAGGGCCCGCTGAGCGTCTACGAGATGATGCTCGACGAGCACGGCGAGCTGAAGTTCGCCGCCCTCAAGGACGAGCTGAAGGATATTCTGGCTCTTGAGCTCAAGCTGCCTGCGGTCGACCTGATCCGCTGCGGCGGCGGCGATCTGCTGGCCGCGCAGCGCGAGCAGTGGAACGACGGCTCGAATACCCTCTGCATTGCGCCCGGGCGCGTCATCACCTATGACCGCAACTACGTCACCAACGAGCTGCTCGTCAAGAAGGGCATCGACGTCATCACCATCCCGTCCGCGGAGCTTTCCCGCGGCCGCGGCGGCCCGCGCTGTATGTCCTGCCCCGTCAACCGCGACGATCTGTAAGCATTCGACGAGCTTTTCAAGCGGAAAGCAGGCGTCGGCGGCGAATCCCGCCGCTGACGCCTGCATATTTTATCGGATGAAAGTGCCCGCTGCGGTATAATCAAACGAAAACAGTAAAAATTTTGAAAAAAGGCTTGCATTTTGCGCGTCACAGTGCTATACTACCTTTGTTGTCTGAAAGGACATGCGCCGTTAGCTCAGCTGGATAGAGCGTCTGGCTACGGACCAGAAGGCCGGGGGT
>ERZ772882.1165-NODE-1165-length-30237-cov-8.526208_pt1 | contig 30237 bp, 20 predicted proteins | sample MGYA00580576_ERZ772882 | MGnify/ENA primary metagenome ERZ772882 (study PRJEB29015, sample SAMEA2737658) | human gut metagenome | biome: human gut; feature: human-associated habitat; material: faeces | place: China | collected 2012 ... | reverse complement strand
GGATTTTGCTGCCGGCATCGTCCTGCACAAAAAGCGCGGCGACTACGTCCACAAGGGCGAGAGCCTGGCGACCTTCTACGGCGCAGCGGACAAGTTTGAAGCCGCTGCCGCCGAGTACCGCAGCGGCCTTGTGTACGGCGCGGAAAAGCCGGAGGAAGCTCCGCTGGTGTACGCCCTTGTCACCAAGGACGGCGTAGAGCGGTACTGAATCTTATAGAACCTCCAAGGGGACTGCTGCACAAAGCTGTGCGGCAGTCCCTTTTTGCGCTTTCACGCTGCAAATTGGCCTTTTGCACAAAAGAACTGTCGCTTTTTAAGCAATTCGCTGTATTTGCGGGGCAAACGGTAGAACTTTGCATCGGGATATGGTATACTACACTGTACTTGCATGCCCCGGAAAAAGGGGCTGCCAAAGGAGAAAGGACTTGTTATGAAGATCATTCTGGTGGGCGGCGGCAAGGTCGGCACGGCTCTGGCGCGCCAGCTCAGCGAGGAAGGCCACAACGTGACTGTGGTGGACACCAACAAAGCGCGCGTGGAGCACCTGACCGAAAGCTACGACGTGCTGGGCATCGTGGGCAATGGCTCGTCCATCACCACCCTGTCCGAGGCGGGCATTGAGGATGCGGATGTGTTCATTGCTGTCACCGGCTCGGACGAACTGAACCTGCTTTGCTGCATGTTTGCCAAAAAGGCGGGTCACTGCCACGGTATTGCCCGCGTGCGCAACCCGTCCTACAGCCACGAGCTGGACTTTATCAAAAAGCAGATCGGCATTTCCGCCATCATCAACCCGGAAATGGCAGCGGCAAAGGAGATCTCCCATCTGCTGCGGTTCCCCGGTGCCAGCAAGATCGATACCTTTGCGGACGGCCGTGTGCGGCTGATCAAGTTTGCGCTGCCCGATGCACTGGACGGCGTAGCCATTCGCGAGATCCCCACCCGGCTCAAGAGCGATATTCTGGTGTGCGCGGTGGAGCGTGAGGGCGGGGTCATCATCCCCAACGGTAACTTTGTGCTGCAAAAGGGCGATCAGGTCACCTTCCTTGCTACGCAGGAAAAGGCCCACGCCTTCTTCCAGCAGCTGCATCTGCCGGTGCAGCCGGTGCGCAACGCTCTTATCGTGGGCGGCGGTGCCATTGCCTACTACCTCAGTCAGGAACTGCTGGAAAACCATGTGCGGGTGCGCATCGTGGAGCGGGACGCCGCCCGCTGCGTGGAACTGGCCGAGCAGCTGCCCGGCGCACAGATCCTGAATGAGGACGGCTCCAACCGCGAGTTTTTGCTTTCCGAGGGTCTGGAATCTACCGAGGCCTTTGTGGCGCTGACCAACATCGACGAAGAGAACGTGCTGCTGACCCTGTTTGCCAAAAAGCACTCCAACGGCAAACTGGTGACCAAGGTCAACCGTCTGGAATTTGACGATATTCTGGCCGGGTTGGATCTGGGCAGCGTGGTCTACCCCAAGTACATGACCTGTGACTACATCGTGCAGTACGTCCGCGCCCTGCAAAACGAGGCGGGCAACAACATCAAGACGCTGTACCGCATCCTGGACGACCGCGTGGAGGCACTGGAATTTACGGTGCACGAGGAGAGCGCCGCTACCGGTGTGCCCCTGAGCCAGCTGCACCTGAAAAAGAACCTGCTGCTGTGCTGCATTACCCGCGGCAGCAAGATTTTGATTCCCCGCGGCGGCGACCAGATCCAAGTGGGTGATAACGTCATCGTGGTCACGCTGGAGCATGGTCTGCACGATCTGCGCGATATTGTGGAGCACTGACGGAGGCGGACTATGAATTATGCGATCGTTTTCCGTCTGCTGGGCTATGTGCTGATGATCGAGGGCGCGTTGCTGCTGCTGCCAGCCGCCGCCAGCTTAGTGTACGGCGAGTGGATGGTGCTGGGCGTGTTTCTGCTCACGGCAGCCGTCAGCGCCGGCATCTAGATGCCCTTGTCCAGCAGGTCAATGGCGTGGTAGCCCATCAGCGAGGCGTTCACGCGGTCACGGACCGTCGGGGAGCCGCCGCGCTGGATGTGGCCCAGAACGGTTGCACGGGAGTCAACGCCGGTGGCCGCCTGGATCTGGTTGGCCAGCTCCTGCGCACCGACAACGCCCTCGGACACGATGATAATGAAGTGCTTCTTGCCCGTGACCTGGGTCTGGCGCATACGCTCGAGAATATCGCGCTCAAAATCGAACGGGATCTCCGGCAGCAGAACAGCCACAGCGCCGGTAGCGATACCGACGTTCAGGGCAATATAACCGGCATGATGGCCCATGACCTCAACGACAGAGCAACGGTCATGACTCTGGGTGGTGTCGCGCAGCTTATCGATGGCCTCGACAGCGGTATTCATAGCCGTATCGTAGCCGATGGTATATTCGCTGCAGGCGATGTCGTTATCGATGGTGCCGGGCAGGCCGATGCAGGGAATGCCCTGGTTGGCCAGCGCACGGGCGCCCATGAAGGAGCCGTCACCGCCGATGACGACCAGTGCGTCGATGCCCAGCTCCTTGCAGCGGGCAAGACCCTTGGCCTGGCCTTCCTTCGTCTTGAACTCCAGGCAGCGCGCGGTATACAGAATCGTACCGCCGCGGTGGATGATCTCCGATACGCTGCGGACGTTCATTTCATAAACTTCGCCGTTGATCAGGCCGTTGTAACCACGCTGGATGCCCATCATGCGGTAGCCCTTGCTGATGCCTGCACGAACAATGGCACGCACAGCGGCGTTCATGCCAGGTGCGTCACCGCCGCTGGTGAGCACACCGATCGTTTTGATTTCCTTAGCCATAAAGCGAGCCCCTCCTATTTCGGGAACTATGGACCCGCCTGAACCATTACGATTTATTCAGGCGTGGTCATCACGTTACAATAAATTTTTAACAATCTCGCGACCATACACATTATACCACACTTTGCGCCCTGAAATTATGGATAAATCGCGCAAAACGTATGGATTTATTTTGCAGAGTGTTCAACATCCTGAACTTTTACACAATCCTTGCCCAAAATACGCTCCAATTCGGCGCGCAGAAGCGGATCATCCTTTACCGCCATGTGCCGCGCCAGCATGGCCCTGCCGGTATCTTGGAAGCGGAAATACACCCGCACCGTGCCCCCGTCGAAAATGTTGCAGAGCAGGTTTTCTACCTTGTGCATCTGCGCACTGTCGCGGGAGGGCACAGTCAGGAAATACCCGGCGGCCCCTCCCCCGCTTGTCTCACGCTTGACGCGCTCCACGCGGTTCATGCCAAAGTTTTTACCGGGGTCGTAGGTCTCGATGGGCTGCACGCCCTCGACGATCAGGCGGGCGGCCTCGTCCTCCTTGACGGAGACGCGGCCATTGGCGACCACAACGGCGTTTTCCTGCAAGGCCGCGCGGCACTCGGCCAGGATGCGCGGGAACACCAGCAGCTCCATGCTGCCGGTCAGGTCCTCGACGGTGGTAAAGGCCATCAGCGTGTTGGACTTGGTGGTCATGATCTTGTTTTTGACGATTGTACAGACAAGCGTCACCGTCTGGTTGTCAAACTGCTTTGCGTCCTCGCCCAGCAGCTGAGCAATCGTGCAGGTGGAAACCTGCGCGATCTGGGCACGGTAGGCGTCCAGCGGATGGCCGGACAGGTAGAGGCCGGAGACCTCCTTCTCCATTTTCAGCAGATCAGAGGCGGAATATTCCGGCAGGTTCGGGACCTTATAGTCGTTTGCGGGTTTCTCGTTCTCCCCTCCGCCCATCAGGCCGAACAGGTCCATCTGGCCGTCCAGATTCTGGCGGGCGTCGGTCTCGACGCTTTTCAGAATACCCTCGACACTCTCGAGCATACCGTGGCGGGTCGGCTCCAGAGTATCGAATGCACCGGCTTTGACGAGGTTCTCCAGCGCACGGCGGTTGAGACCCGTGCCGTGCAGCCGCTTGCAGAAGTCATAGAGGCTGCTATAGGGGCGCTCGGCACGCTCCTTAATGACGGCTTCGATCAGGTCGCGGCCCACGCTCTTGACCGCGTTCAGTCCAAAGCGGATCCGCTCGCCGTCCGCCGTGAAGCCGCCGCGCGACACGTTGATGTCAGGCTGCTGGACCTTTATCCCCAAGCGCTGGCATTCCGTCGTGTACTCAATGACCTTGGATGTGTTGTCGAGCACGCTCGTCAGCAGCGCCGCCATGAACTCATGCGGGTAGTGGCATTTCAAATACGCAGTCTGGAACGCCACGTAGGCGTAGCAGGCGGCGTGGGATTTGTTGAACGCATACGACGCAAAGCTGATCATATCGTCGTAAATTTCGTTGGCAATATTTTCCGGCACGCCGTTGGCAACACAGCCCGCGCACTCCTTGCCCGGCTCCTTGCAGCCGTGGACGAAGTGCTCACGCTCCGCCTCCATGACCTTGAGCTTCTTTTTACTCATGGCGCGGCGGACGTTATCAGCCTGGCCGAAGCTGAAGCCGGCCAGCTCGCGGCAGATCTGCATGACCTGCTCCTGATAGATGACAACGCCGTTCGTGACATCGACGATGTGCGCCATCTGCGGCGTCTTATAGATCACATGGGACGGGTCCTTGCGGTTGCGCAGATAGGTCGGAATAGAGTCCATCGGGCCGGGGCGGTAGAGCGAGATCAGTGCGATAATGTCCTCGAGGTTTTTCGGGCGCATGCCGACAAGCACCTGCGTCATGCCCGTGGATTCAAGCTGGAAGATACCCTCGGTCTCGCCCTTTGCCAGCATCGCGTAGGTGTCGGGATCGTCATAGTCGAGGTTCGCAACGCGGAAATCCGGGTCCTTGCGGCGCACGGCCAGCTCGGTATCATGGATGACCGTCAGCGTGCGCAGACCCAGAAAATCCATTTTCAAAAGACCCAGACGCTCGATCTCCACCATGTTGAACTGGGTCACGGGCAGGCCGTCGTTGGTGGACAGCGGCACATACTCGGTAGCGGGGTCACGGGTGATGACGACGCCCGCCGCGTGGGTGGAGGCGTGGCGCGGCATGCCCTCGACCTTCAGCGAGGTGTCGATCAGCTCATGTACCTGATTGTCGGCGTCGTACAGCGTCTTTAAGTCGGGGCTGACCTCCAGCGCCTTTTTCAGCGTCATTTTCAGGTCTGTGGGGATGAGCTTTGCCACACGGTCCACGTCCTGATAGCTCATGCCCATAACGCGGCCCACATCGCGCACGGCGGCGCGGGCGGCCATCGTACCGAACGTCACGATCTGGGCCACATGGTCGCGGCCATACTTCTCGTTGACGTAGTCAATGACCTCCTGACGGCGCTCGTAGCAGAAGTCAACGTCAAAGTCGGGCATTGAGACGCGCTCGGGGTTCAGGAAGCGTTCAAAAATCAGATTGTACCGGATGGGGTCTATGTCAGTGATGCCGACGCAGTAGGCCGCCAGACTGCCCGCGCCGGAACCGCGGCCCGGTCCGACGGGGATGTCGTGGCTTTTGGCGTAGTTGATAAAGTCGTAGACGATAAGGTAGTAGTTCGTGTAGCCCATCGTCTTGACGACATTGATCTCATAGGTCAGGCGCTCCTTCAAAGCGTCCGTGACCCTGCCGGGATAGCGGCGCTCGAGGCCGTCCCAGCAGAGCTTTTCAAAGTATTCCTGGTTCTCCATGCCGTCCGGGGCCTTGAAGTACGGAAGCTTTGTCTCGCCAAAGGTGAACTCGAAATTGCACTGCTCGGCAATTTTGTTCGTGTTCTCGCAGGCCTCCGGCACCATCGAGAACAGGTCGTACATCTCGTCGGTGGATTTCAGATAGAACTCGTCGGTCTGGAACTCCATGCGGTCCACATCGTTGATGGTCTTGCCGGTCTGGATGCACAGCAGAATGCTCTGCATCTTGGCGTCCTCTTTCGTGATGTAGTGGGCGTCGTTCGTTGCGACCATCGGGATGCCGGTCTCACGCGCTAAGCGGATGAGCTGCGGCAGCACGGCCTGGTCCTCCTCAAGGCCGTGGTCCTGTAATTCGATATAGTAGTTTTCCGCACCAAACAGGTCACGGTACCACAGGGCCGTCTGCCTGGCGCGGTCGTAGTCCCCCGCCAGCAGTGCCTTGGGGATCTCGCCCGCGAGACAAGCAGACAGGCAGATCAGGCCGTCGTGGTATTTTTCCAGCAGCTGCTTGTCGATGCGGGGCTTTGAGTAAAAGCCCTCGGTAAAGCCGGCGGAGACCATCTTGATAAGGTTCTTGTAGCCTGTCTCATTTTTGCACAGCAAAATCAAGTGGTTGTTGCCGTCGATGCGGTTGACCTTGTCAAACCGGGTGCGGGTCGCCACATAGACCTCACAGCCGATAATCGGCTTGATGCCTGCGGCCTTGGCGGCGTCAAAAAACGCCACACAGCCGTACATGACGCCGTGATCCGTGATGGCACACGCCGTCTGCCCCATCGCCTTCAGTCGGTCAAACATCCGGTCAATGCGGCAGGCACCGTCCAGCAGGCTGTACTCGGTATGCACATGCAGGTGGGTAAATTGTCTTTGGGTCGTTTCAGGCATTCGTTGCTTCCTTTTCGGTAGGCTCCGGGGCAGCATCCAGACGAGCGGCGGCCTCCTGGATCTTCTTCATGCGGTGGGAAAGCCCGGCCTTGCTGACCGGCGGGTCAAACTTCTGCGCCAGCTTGGCCAGCGGCAGGTCTGGGTACTGCATCCGCAGCCTGGCGGTGTGGCGCAGGGTCTCGGGCAGGGTGTTCAGCGCCCCCGCCGCCTGCAGCTTTTCAATCGCCAGCTGCACCTGCACGGCGGCATTCACGCTTTTGCTGATGTTGGCCGTCTCGCAGTTGGAAAGGCGGTTCGTCTTGTTGCGCATTTCATTATACATGCGCTGATCCATGATACGCATGGCCGCGCCGCCCGCGCCCATAAAGGTCAGCAGGTCCTCGATATGATCCGCCGCCTTGATGTAGATCGTGTTCGCGCCCTTGCGCAGTGCGCGGTGCGGGTGGAAGTTATGCTCCGCCAGCATGGCCTCCAGCTGTTGGGAAAGGTAATGCCGCGTGGAGAGGAACTCCAGATTATAGCTCTTTTCGGGGTCTGTCATCGTGCCGCAGCACAGAAACGCCGTGGCGATGAACGCCTGCATACAGTTTTGGCATTTGAAGTTTTCCGGGCGGATGCGCAGGGTCGGCTCCTTGCCGGTGTGGCCAAAGAGCGCCAGCATTTTGGCGACCTCGTCAGGGTCCTTCACGCTGAACTCATACACGGGGCCGGTGGGGCGCTCCTTGCTGATGACCGTCCCCTGCACGCCGCAGCGGCGGTAGAGCTTTTGGGCAAAATGGGCCACGCCCTCATTTTCGGTTTGCAGAACAACGCCGCGGTCATCAAAGTATTTGCCAAAACAGGCCACCGCATACGCGGCGGCCATGTTGCAGCAGGGCTTTGAAATTTTGCGGCGCAGTATTTCGTTTTTCACTTCTTGAGAAAAGCTCAAGGCGGTGTTCTCCCTTATTATAGACTTCGGTTCACGTCGCGGTGCTGTACGCTGGGTGCGTAGCCGAGCTTCTTGCAAAATTCACCGATCTTACGCGCAAAGGTGATGGAGCGGTGCTTGCCGCCGGTGCAGCCCACCGCGATCATCAGCTGGCTCTTGCCCTCCTTCACGTAGAGCGGCAGCGCGTATTCGAGCATATACTCATAGCGGTGCAGCAGCTCCTGCGACTCCTCGGAGGCCATGACGTAGTCAACGACCTCCTGATCCAGACCGGTCTTGTGCTTGAGCTCCGGTACATAGAAGGGGTTCGGCAGGCAGCGCACATCGAGCACGAGATCTGCCTCCTGCGGCAGACCGTACTTGAAGCCGAAGGATACGACCATCAGCTCCATCGGGCTTTCGCCCTTGTCCAGGAACAGGCTGCACACCCGCTCCCGGTTCTGCGCCGCCGAGAGCAGCGACGTGTCAATGACATATTTTGCCTTATCGCGCAGCGGCTGCAGAAGGCGGCGTTCCCGCGCGATGGCCTCGGTGATGGGAATTTTCTCGGCGGCGGCCAGCGGGTGCTGGCGGCGCGTCTCCTTGTAGCGGCGCTGAATGGCGGCATCGTTGGCATCCAGGAAAAGAATATCGTAGTCGATCTTCTTTTCATCAAGGTCGGCCAGCGCCTCCTGCAGCTTTTCAATGCTGCGCACGCCGCGCACGTCCATGACGACGGCGACGCGGTTCAGCTGGTTTTCGCCCTGCAGGGCGAAGTCCACGATACGCGGCAGCAGCGCCACCGGGATGTTGTCAATGCAGAAAAAGCCGATGTCCTCCAGTGCGTTGACAGCCATTGACTTGCCCGCGCCGGAAAGACCGGTCACGATCAGAAAATTCATCTTCCCCACCGCTCTCTTATTTTACCACGCGAATTTCGCGTTCCAGCACAAAGCCGGTCCTGGCCTCAACAATTTGCCGGACCTGCTCGGTCAGTGCGACCACGTCGGCGCAGGTCGCGCCGCCGCGGTTGATGACAAAGCCGCAGTGCTTTTCACTGATCTGTGCGCCGCCCACGGTAAAGCCCCGCAGGCCGCAGTCCTCGATCAGCTTGCCCGCAAACGCGCCCTGGGGCCGCTTGAAGGTGCTGCCGGCGCTCGGCCATTCAAGGGGCTGCTTTTCCCTGCGCTTGCCCAGCAGCTCCTGCATACGGGCCAGCACGGCGGCTCCGTCACCGCGGTGCAGCACCACCGTGGCCGACAGAATGCACCAATCGGGGTTCTGCTCAAAAATGCTCGTGCGGTAGCCCATGGCCAAGTCTGCCGCAGGCAGTGTGCGCAGCTGCAAATCACTGTCAAGGAAGGTCACGCTCTCCAGCACGTCCTTCAGCTCATTGCCGTAGGCACCGGCGTTCATATAGACCGCACCGCCCACCGTACCGGGGATACCGCAGGCAAATTCCAGACCCGTCAGGCCCAGCGTCTGCGCCTTGCTGCACAGCCGCCCCAGCGTCTGCCCGGCCCCGGCGGTGATGCGCACCGCGTCCGTATCAAGGCCGGAATTTTCCATCCCGGACAGGCCGCGCATGTCAATGACCGCACCGTCAAACCCGGCATCGTCAAACAGTGTGTTGGAGCCGTTGCCGAGCAGGTAGACGCGGACATCGTTTTCCCGGCAGAGCTGCAGGGTGCGGCGCAACTGCTCTGCATCCCGGGGCGTACACCAGAAGGCTGCCGGGCCGCCGATCTTAAACGTCGTGTGGGGGGCCAGCGGCTCCCCCTGCGCAAAGGGCAGCTGCTGTGCCGTCAGCGCCGCGCAAAGAGCCGTGATCGTCTGTTCCTGCATGGAAACCTCCGTAGTATCAGCGTTTTATCAAATAGAACTGCCCAGTGCGGCAGCGCCGATCACACCTGCATCGTTGTGCAGCCGGCAGGCGCAGATGACCGGGAACTTGCCGGTGGTGATGTTCCGGGTCTCGTTCTCCGCATAGGCGCGGACGGGGGCCAGCAGGACCTCGCCCTGGTTGGACACACCGCCGCCGATGCAGATGACCTCCGGCTCGAACGTGTTGATGACATTGGCGATGCCGACGCCGACATACTCGATCCAGCTGTCGATGACCTTCCGGGCGGTCTCGTCACCCTTGGCAGCGGCATCAAAGGCCAGCTTGGCGTTGACGTGGTCGATGTCCTGGGTCATCTTCCACATAATGGTGTTCTTGTCGGCCTGCATGGCGGCCTTCGTCTCGCGGGTCAGCGCGCTGGCGGAGGCGTAGCGCTCCCAGCAGCCCCTGCGTCCGCAGGTGCACTGGATGCCGTCCTTGACAATGACGTTGTGACCCATTTCACCGGCGGCGAAGTTGAAGCCGCGCAAAATCTTGCCGCCCAGAATAATGCCGCTGCCGATGCCGGTGCCTAAAGTAATGACGACCGCATCATTGTACCCCTTTGCACCGCCCGCAATGTACTCGCCGTAGGCGGCGGCGTTGGCGTCGTTCTCGACATAGACCTTGCAGCCGAGCAGGGCCTCGAGGTCAGGGCCGAGGTTCCAGTCGTAATAGCCGAAGTTCGTGTTGAAACCTACGAAGCCGGTGGTAAAGTTCACGCTGCCGGGCGTGCCGATGCCGACATATTTGATGTCGGCAAAATCGACCTTATTATCCTGGGCCACGGTGCGGCACAGGTCGGCCAGTGCCTTTTCCAGATCCTCCGCCGGGCGCGGCAGACGGGTGGCCCAGGTCAGCTTGCCGACGATCTCATAATTTTCGTTGACAATACCGGCGGTCATTGTGGTGCCGCCCAGGTCGATACCAATCGTGTATTTGCTCATAACAAAATTCCTCCTACTTCTTCTGCACAGGGCTTGCCGTGCAGTTGTAATTCCTGTACCAGATTTTCCCGCGTCGCGTTCACGATCAGCTCCTGCGGGAACTGCATTTCCTCCAGCATGGCGTAGAGGGCCGTCAGGCCGTGCCGCAGCTGGTGGGTGCTGTGGGCATCACTGTCCACTGAAATATGACAGCCGTTGGCAAGGCAGGCCCGCAGCAGGGCGCGCATATTGGGGATGCCGTCCCTGCGGACGTTGAACGAGTTGCCGTTCAGCTCCACGGCCTTGTGATTTCGGGCAAATGCCTTCGTGACAAGGTCGTAGTCATAGCGGTAGTTTTCCTGCTCGGAGTGACCGATGATGTCGACATAGGGGTTCTCGGCCACAGCCAGCCAGAGGCGGTTAGCCTCCCTGCGGGTCAGCAGACCCGGCACGCAGGAGCTATGGATGGATGCGACGACCCAATCCTGCGCTTTGAGCTGGCTTTCCGAAAGGTCCAGCCCGCCTTTGGTGTCCATGACGTTGGCCTCCGCTCCGTAGAGCATGACGACACCGCCGATTTCCCGGGGCATCGCGCTCCAGTTCTGGAAGTGCCAGGCGTGGGGCGAATCCGGCATGGCGGGCGCATGGTCGGTCACAGCCAGCGCGCAGTAGCCGATTTCCTTAGCGGCTGCGGCCATTTCCGTAAAAGTATTGTATGCGTGCGTTGCGCACAGGGTATGCGTGTGCAGGTCTGCGATCATCTGCATGGAACGGAAAAACCTCTTTTATTTTGTAATGTCGTCTGCCAGGCCCAGCTGGGTCAGCAGCTCCTTGGCGGCGTTGTAGCCCATCTCCTTCTGGCGGTTGTTGATGGCAGCCGTTTCCAGAATGACGGCCAGGTTACGGCCCGGCATAACGGGAATGAGCATGCTGGGCACCTTGACACCGAGGATGTCGTAATACTCCGTCTCCAGGCCCGTGCGGTCATAGTTCTTGGTGCGGTCCCAGGGCTCGAGCTGGACGACCATCTCGACCTCGACGCTCGAGCGGACCGAGCCGATGCCGAACACCCGCGCCACGTTGATAATACCGATGCCGCGCAGCTCAATAAAGTGGCGGATGTTGGCGGGCGCGGTGCCCAAAATTTTGCGGTAGGATACCCGGCGCAGCTCAACCGCATCATCAGCAATCAGGCGGTGGCCGCGCTTGACGAGCTCAATGGCCGTCTCGCTCTTGCCGACACCGGAGTCGCCCAGAATCAGGATGCCCTCGCCGTAAACCTCGACAAGCACGCCGTGGCGGGTGATGCGGGGGGCCAGCTCAGTGTTCAGGGTCGTGATGAGCTGCCCCATCAGGGCGGACGTCATCTCGGTGGACATCAGGATCGGCACACCGTACTGCTTGGCAAACTGCATCATTTCGGAAAGCGGCTGCATGCCGCGGGTCAGCACGATGGCCGGCGGCTGGAAGGAGAACAGCTTTTCCAGATGGGTGTTGCGCAGTGAGGTGGACAGCTCATCCAGATAGGACATCTCGGTCAGGCCGATGATCTGGATGCGTTTGCTGTCAAAGTTTTCGTAGTAACCGGCCAGCAGGATGCCCGGACGGTAGACCTCGGTAGCTGTGACCTGAATTTTATCCAGCTCACAGGGGGTGTAGGCAATCGTCAGGTTGGCTTCCTCGGCCAATTTTGCAAGGGAAACAGAGAATTCGGACACAGTGGAACGCCCCTTTCCTAGTTTCAAACATTATTTTCTATTATACCGTACCCGCCCGTTTTTGTACAGAGGGCGCGGGCGCACAATGTTAAAAAAATACCCGCTGTTTTTGTGGAAACAGCGGGCGGAGCTTTATATTTGGGGGCACAGGGCGGCAAGGCCGGTGCGCAGCGTTCTTTGCAGCCAGAGCAGCGCGTGCGCTGCGGCAAATGTTGCGGCCAGATAGACGACAAACAAAAACGCCGTGTCCCGGCGGGACAGCACCGCCAGATCAAAGTGCGCGGCCAGCTCCTGGATCAGAACGTGATGCACAAGGAACACCGCGTAGGATATTTTGGCAAGCTGTGCGCCCACCGCGCGGGGCCACGGGCGGTCCAGCAGCGGGGCCGCCAGCGCCAGCAGGATGAACACCCCGGCACCGGCCAGCGCGCAGGTGATCTTACCGTCCCAGGGCTGTGCCAGCACGGCCCCCGCCAGCAGCAGCGGGGCCAGAATATACCGTGTGCGTCCGGCGAGCGTTAAAAACGTCATGCCGAACAGAAATTCCGGGATATGCACGGCCACAAGCCGCGCGTCCCAGCCCAGCAGGTGCACCGGGATGCAGACCGCCAGCGTCAGCGCCCAGGTCAGCCACGGCCTTTTGCGCAGCCCCCGCTGCAAAAGCGGGAACAGCAGGTATAAAAACAGGATGCTGCCGAGGAACCACTCGCCCACACAGGCAAAGTCTGTTCCGACCCAGCCCGCGGCAACGGCAAAGTTGTCGAGACCCAGAAGCGTCAGCACCAGCGTGACGGTCCTGGCCCCGCCGAAGCTGCCGGGGTGCGCCACAAACCGATAGCTGAACACAACGAACCACGCGAGCCAGAACAGCGGGTAGACAGCCCTCGCGCGCCTTTTGTAAAACTGCGCAGGGTTCTGCTCCGCCGGGACGGTCAGCGCCAGCGATGCGCCGGACACAATGAAAAACAGCGAGGAGCCGAAATCTCCCAGATAAATGCCCAGCGGCAGCGTGCTGGTAAAGAGCTTGTGCGGCAGTGTAAAATACCCCGTGACCGTCGCGTTGAAATGCACGATCAAGATGCAGATCAGCGCTACGGCACGGACAAGATCAAGATAAAACAGGCGTTGCTTTTTGATGGGTGGTCTCCCCTTTTACTTTTGCAGTCTGTGCTTGACGAGCCGCCCCAGCTGCTTGGCTACAGCGGCAGGCTGAGCGGCGGCGGTCTCATACTCATTTAAGATGTCCGCCCGCGCCGCGGACCGGGTCAGCGGCTCAAAGGCGGCGGTATAGGCACCGTTTTTCTGGGCGGTCAGGGCCAGCTTCCAGGCGTCACGCTGGCTTGTGCAGGCGGGGATGCCGTCCGGGAAGGCAGACTCCCGCACAAGCACCCAACCGCAGTTGGGCGCGGGCGGCGGGTCACTGCCGACGGGCACGGATACCTCCTGTGCCAGTGCGTCCTTCTCCCGCATCCAGGCGGCGCGGCGGGCGGCGATGCAGCCCTGCCACAGCGGCAGAGAGGAGCTTAACACCCCAAGCATCGGATTTTTTTCAAACAAAGCAGCAGCTTCTGCCAGCAGTGTGTCCGCGTCGGCGGCTGCCTGCCGGTTATACCAGTCGGTCACGGGGTCCGCGGTGGGCTGTTCGTAATGAAGCAGCCGCAGGCCCAGCTCGTTCAGGTCGGGCGTTTCCCCTGTCGGTGCGCCGACAGGATAGCACCAGTGCAGGTTTTGGGCAAGGGCTGAAAGCGGCTGTGTTTTTAACAGCGAGACCAGCAGCAGCTCCAGCGGAAAATCCGTATAAGCCGTCACATAGTCGCAGAGCTCCCGCGCGGCGAGGCCGTCCGTGCGGCGCAGTTCATCCGCATAGGGCGTGAACAGGCTGCGCCGTTTGAAAAACGGGCAGCCGCGGTTTGCCAGCAGCTCCCGCGGGCAGGCCATAATGGGGTTTACAAAAACCGGTTTCAGGTCGTCCGTCTGCACGTAGGTATCCCAGGCATAGCCCCTGGCGGCAAAATACGGCGTGAACCGCGTTTCGTGGCGGATGATAGACTGCTCGTAGCTGGCCGGCAGCGCCATTTCCTGCCAGTAGTTCCAGAAATTGTCACTGTTGAACAGCCGCGGGCGCAACGCAATAAAATGGGATTGCAGATGCTCGGGCACTGCGCCGCCAAAGCGGCGGCTCTGCATGGCGTAGTGGCGGGTCAGCCCCCAGAAGTCCAACTCCGGGCGGGCGTCCATCGCGGTGAACATCGCCGCCAGTGAGCAGACCGGCCCGGCCAGCGTGTAGTTCATCAGGACGATCTCCTCATACTCGGCCAGCTTCTCCCGGCCCAGAGTCAGCAGAGCCTCCCTGTATGCTCCGACGTCGAAACCGACGTTTTCCCGTTCGATGCGGCCCGCACCGGACTGGCGCACCCAGACGCGGTCAGCCGGGGCAAGTGTACCGTTGGTGACGAATACGACCCTGCCGTATTTCTGCACAGCCTGTACGGCAATGCGGCAGGCCGTATCAATGCAGCCTGTCGGGTCATAGTGGAAGTAGATGACCAGTCGTTTCATGCGTTGTCAGTCCTCATAGGGGCCTTCGTGGGGGCCAAAGATAGCGCGCTTGGTGTTGATGATGACCTTGTAGGAGCCTGCGGGCAGCTTGTCCCGCAGCCAGTTGCGCGCGTGACGGCGGCGGCTGTCGGAGTACGGGCCGTAGTGGCTGAATAGGTGGTGCTTTTTGTAGGCAAAGCCGGTGGCCGAGCTGACCGCACCATAGAAGGTCGTGCAGTCAAACACGCGGGCCAGCGGGCGGATTACGCCGCCCGCGTAGGCCTGCATCGTATCGTTGTGGGTCACGGCGTAGCTTTTGCTCATGACCACTGCCGGGTAGTAGCCCGCGCTCTGGGCCACAAACGGATAGATACGCTCAATGGCATGGCTGATCGTGCCGTCCTGGGGCAGCGGCTCGGGCGGGAAGTCCGAGTGCTGCCAGCCGTGGTCAAACAGCGGTGCCAGTGCCTTGGGGCGGAACCAGAACACACTGCCGTAGGGCGCAATGGGCGATTTTTCACCGGAAACAGGCACATCGATGCCAAGGTCTTTCATCAGCTTTTTCGTGTTCTCAAAGTTCGGGCCCCAGCCGCCGGAGCACATATTCATAAAGTAAAGTCCGTGCGTCGGGTACGGCGGGCAGAGAATGCCGAGGTACGGGTCCTTCTCAAACTCGCACAGCACATTCAGCACGTGAGCAGCGTTTTTGCAGACATTCTCATTGCAGACATAGCCAAAGCTCGCGCCGACGCTGCCGGGGTGGGTCTGGATGGCTTTTTTGTCGTGCATGAAGCAGACGTAGTCATAGTCCCGCAGCTGCGGGGCCAGGTCACAGAGGAAGGCGCCGACGTCGCGGCCCTGGTTCTCCACCACGGTCACGGTGACGCTGCGGACGTTCAGGTCCGCAAAGGCGGCCTCGATCTGCGGCTTCTTATCAGCACTGCTCGTCGAGATGAAAATATCCGTCTCTGGCGGGAACTTTGCCGCAAACGCCTTGCTGGAATCCAGCATATCCATGAAATACAGGTGCATGGCCAGCGCAATGCGGCGGTTTTGGCGGATGCTCTGTGCCGTTGCCTCGTCCAACACCGTCGGCTCGATGATGCGGGTCAGTGCGAGATTGCGGGTAAAATCGTGCGGGTGCATCGTGCGGATCATGTTCTTCCAGATGAGGTCCATCGGATAGTCCGTCTCGTCCCGCAAATAGTCGTACAGCTCCTGCACCGGCTCACCTGCCGTGTCGTTGAGATAGGCCTCCAGCTCGTGCATAAAGCTGCGTCGCTTGAACAGCGGGCATTTTTTCTCCCGCAATAAAAGCGTCGGGCAGACGAGCAGCGGATAGTCTGTGAAGTCCTTCAGGTCATCCGTTTTCACATAGACATCCCACTTGAAGCCCTTATCCTCAAACTGCTTGGTGAACACAGCCTCGTATCGCTGCACCGAGTCGGTGTAGCTCTCGATCATCGGCATGTTGTCCCAGTAGGCCTGCAGCTCCGGGTTCTGCACAAAGCGCCGACGGTAAACGATGAAGTGAGACTGGATGTGTACGGGCAGATAGTTATACAGGTGCTTGCCCTTGAAGGGGTTCGACTTGGCACCGTGGTGGATGGACAGGCCCCAGAAATCGAGGTCCTGGTTCTCCCACATGGCGTCGAACATCTCTTTCAGCGGGCGCACAGGACCCATCAGGGTGGAGTTCGTCATGACGATCTCGTCAAATTCCGAGAGCTTCGCCCAGCCGTAGGAATCCAGCGCGGTCTTGTACGCCCAGACGTCAAGACCCTTGTTCTCGCGCACGATGATGTTGTCGGTAAACTGTGAGAAGGCCGCGCGGCCCTGCTCGCTCAATTTGCCGTTGCAGACAACGACCAGCTCGGTCAGGTTCTTATTCAGGTCGGCAAGGTAGTAGGTGATAAAATCATCCACGTCGCCGTTTTTTTCGTAGAAGAAAAAGATGCCCAATCGTTTCATTGCGTTTTTCCTTTTTGTATGTTATGCACGCTTGCAGGTATCGTTTGCCAGAATGCGGTTGATTTTTGTCGGGTCGCCCCAGGTGCCCGGGCTGTCATACGGACGGTCCGGGAACGCACCGTAGTCGAGCTTGATCTTGTAGTTCTTGTCGCGCAGGAACTGCTCCACGCGGTCCGCCAGACTCATCGGCTTGCCGGTGCAGACATTGATGATGCCGTTGATCTCCTCCTGCACACTGGCGGCCACGATCATGTTGGCCAGCTCGTCCACGTCGATGAAGTCATAGAGGTTGCTGCCGCTCGTGAACGGGAAAGTCTTTTTGCCGTCCTGCTCGGCCTGGGTGATCTTGGCAAAGATCGAGCTGCCGTGCACCTCGTCACCGGTGATATAGTATGCGCGCAGCCAGTGCAGCTTGCAGGGGGAATCCGCCAGCGTCAACATCATGCTCTGGCGCAGGGCATTCTTGGCAATGCCGTACTGGCTCTGCGGCTTGCAGGGCGTGCTCTCATTGATAGCACCCTCCCAGTAGCCGACCTCGTGCATCGTGCCCATGACGCTCAGGTCCTTCAGGCCGCCGTCAATCAGCGTGTTCAAAAACGTCACATGACTGGACAGGTCCTTCATGTGGGCGGCGGAATTATGGCGGAAGCCGTCGCGCCAGGCCAGATGGATGCAGACGTCCGGGCTGCCCAGCTTGCGGTACAGGTCGGCGTCACCGCCGAACAGCGGCACATCGCAGAACTCGGCGCGCTCGTCGACGCCCTTGAAGTTAAAATCCGCCGCAATGACGCGGTAGCCGCGGTCCAGCGCATTTTTTACGACATGGCGGCCAATGTAGCCCGCTGCACCGGTAACAAGAATCGTTTTCATAACTGTTCCTCTCTGACCGGCAGCAGATCGTAGAGCTTCTGCAGCCGCATCTGGTATAAAAGCAGTGCCATTGTTTGTTTTTTATTGTGCCCTGCGTCGTGCAGGGTGTCCAGCAGACTGCCCGGGTACGGGGCCAGGGCCTCCCGCAGCGTGCGCCAGGCCTTGCGGCGCAGCACGCCCGGGGCGTGTGCGTCGCGCAGCTGGTGCATCAAAAAGGTGACGGCCTGTGCGCGGCGGTCCTTCCAGACGGCCTGCAGCTCCTCCGGGCCGCACCAGCGCTGGGCGGCGTGGAATTCAGCCTCCATCCATGGCTCCAGCGCCCGAATGCGGCCCAAAAGTGCCTGCGCCGTGTGCGCGCAGGAGGTGCTCTGCGCACTCTCAAAATGGCGGTAGACGACCTGCGGGATGTAGACCGCCTTGCCGACGCGCCGATAGGCTGCGGCGTTAAAGACAAAGTCCTCCAGCCCGTAGCTGCACCGCTCATTGAAGCGCAACCCCAGCAGCGCCGTGCGGCGGTAGAGGGCGTTCCATACAAACTGCGGGCCGCTGTTCTCCAAAAAAGCACCGTAGCTGCCGCCGCGGCCCAGCGCTATCGTGCAGGGGCTTCCGGCAGGGTGCGGCTGCTCGGCAAAGGTACCGTCCGGGCGCTGGCGCAGCAGCTCATAGCCGCCGCGCACAAGGTCGGCGCGGGTGTCCTCTGCCGTCTGCAAAAGCAGGCGCAGTGCTCCCTGCCAGAACAGGTCGTCATCGTCACAGAAGGTGATGTACTCCCCGCTCGCAGCCTCCATGCCGCGGTTGCGGGCCGCGCAGATACCGGCATTCTTCTGGGTGATGACGTGGATGCAGGGGTACTCGCTCGCCAGCGCGTGACAGAGCCGGTCCGTGCCGTCCGTCGAGCCGTCGTTGACGATGATGATCTCGAGCTCCGGCACCTGCTGGGAAAGGATGGATTCCACGGCGGTGCGCAGGGTCGTCTCGGCATTGTACGCCGGGATGATCACGCTGATCTTGGCCATGGGGGTACCTCCTTTCGCATTTCGCATTATTTTTTCAGTTTCAGATATAATTTTCCGTAAGGCAGCGGCAGCGGTACGGCACGCTGCAAAAAGCCGATCTTCCAGCGTGCCTCTGCAAAGTCACGCCTTGCCTGCCGCGGGTGGGTCAGGTAGTGCGCTGTGTGCTGCGGCGCGGCCAGCGGATAGGTGCCGCCGTCCTCAACCGTCAGGTCACCGAGCAGATCCAACTGTAAAGCTGTCGGGCTTTCCACCAGCCGCAAAAACGGGGCAATGGCCTGCTGCGGCGGGATGGGCTGGCCGTTCAGCACGCTGTCCCGCCAGGCGGCGGCAAAGCGGCGCACGCCGGATTGGATCTGTGCAATGCGCGGCTCGGCGGGCTGCCTGGCCGTGCGCACACGGACGATGCCCCCCTTCTCCGCGCAGTAGCCCAGCGTGGCCCCGACATCCTGTGAGAGCAGGCGTTCGAGCATCGGCTGACCCGCCCAATACAGGCGCGGCGCGGGCTTGCCGTCAAACAGGAATACTTCCGTTTGGTCGGGCGCAAAGCGGGTGCGCAGCCGGTCATCCGCCGAGAGCTGCAGCCCGTGCAGCGGAAATTGCAGCAGTCGCTCTAACAGCAGCTGCGTTGTACCGCCGCTGCCGATGTCAACAAGGAAATCGCCGGGGCGGATGCCCTGCGCAGACAGATAGGCTGTGACCGCGTCGGCGGCGTCCGCGCGGGGCAGCTGCCGCAAAAAGGCGTGCAGCGCTTCCCTGTCCGGCTGCTTCAAATCAAACTGCCTGTCCGCCAGCTCCGGCGGGCAGGTCGTGCCGCAGTATTCGGCGATCTGCGCACCGGTCAAAGTCTGCCGCGGCAGGGCAGCCAGCACTGTGGCCCAGTCCCCCGCCGCCAGAAACGCCGGAGCCAGGCTGCGGCGGGAGACCTGTAAATAGCCGGTCTCCTCCTGCGGGTAGAGCGTGTGATAGACGTCCCGCATCAGGTACATATCGCGGGCGAGGAAATACAGCCGGGCCTCCGGGCGGGCGGCACGGCGCGCGTGCAGCCATTGGCAGAATGCCGCTGCCAGCGGTCCCAGCACGGAAAAGCCGAGGGACTCACCGTCAGATTGCTGCTGCGGCAGACGGTTTTCCACAAAAGCCGCAGCGTTATCCGCAGGTGCGGGCGGCGTCGGCAGATGCCAGGCGGTGATGCCCGCCAGCGCGGCCCCGGCCACATCGGCGCGCCAGCTGTCACCGATGAAAAGCAGCTGCTTTGCCGTGAGGCCGGTTTCCTGCAAAAAGCGCTTGAACAGTCTGCCGCTGCGCTTCTGCACACCGTAAGTACAGGAGACAAAGCCGCCGTCAAAGCAGGGATAGCCGCAGCGGCACAGCATCGCGTCGATCTGCGTCTGCGGCAGGTACATATCGGAGATATAGTAGAGCTTTTTCCCCTGCTTTTTAAGCGTTTGCACCGCATCCAGCACGGGCTTGTTCGCCGCACAGGCGGCCAGCTCTGCAGCACACTCCGCCGCTGCGTCATAGCGGGCAAGGCAGGGGCGGGCGTAGATTTCAGCCAGCGTTACTTCCCTGCTTTGGGCGGCGCGGGCCTCACGCTCGGCCCGGATGCGGGCAGCGTAAAAATCGTCGCCCATCAGGCGGAAAAGTCCTGTCGGCACAGCAACGTCGCGTTTTATAAGCGTGTCAAACACGTCAAAGGCGACGGCGTCAAAGTGCGCAGCTTTATGGCAAATTTGTTTTGTCAGGTTCATGGCAGGTACGGTATCTGCGGGCGGAACCGCACCCCGGCGGCAAAGCCCTTCCAGATGATTTTTATGCGCTCGGCGCGGCAGCCCTGCCTGTCGCGCAGGACCTGTACGGTGTGCCAGCTGTCCTTGGCCAGCAGCCACAGCCAGCCGGACAGTCCCTCCCGGCGGTAGAGCACCACATCGTTGCGGTAAAAATAGCGGTAGCGTGCCCAGCGGGCGGGCACATCCCTGGCAATGTTCACGACGCCGGGGTTCTGCATGGCGTGCACGACCCGGCTGGCCGGGATGACATAGCAGGGCTTTGCGCGGGAAATGCGGCGGGTGTACTCCCAGTCGTCAGACCAGATGAAGAACTCGGCAATCGGCAGGCCGAACTGCCGCACGGCTTCGGTGCGCAGGAACAGCGAGACAAAGCTCGCCATCACGGCGGGAATCTCCGCTGCGTCGAAGCCGTCAATATCGCGGTACATCGTTTTCCGCTGCAGGTTCATCGGCTGGTCGGTGCCGTCCGGGGCGAGTGCCCTGCTGGACAGCCAGCCGCAGCCGTCGCCGTGGGCGGCATCGGCGGCCAGCAGGGCGGCCAGCGCGTCCGGCTCGGGCAGCGTGTCGTCGTCCATGATCCAGACGGCCTCACACCCCAGCTCCGCCGCGGCGCGGATGCCGTAGGCAAAGCCGCCCGCACCGCCGAGGTTTTTCCCCGGATTGCGGCAGACCAGCCCCGGCATTGCCAGCGTCTTTATATAGTCCGCCGTGCCGTCAGTGGACGCATTGTCCACCAGCAGCACCGTAAAGCCCTGCACGGTCTGAGCACGCAGGGCGGCCAGGCATTGCTTCAGCAGCGGCAGACGGTTGTAGGTCACGACGATGGCCGTGACATTTTTTGCGTCAAGCATCTTTTTTCGGGAAGAATTTGCGCTTGAGGAAGGCTGTGCCCTTGTGCAGCCAGTTCTGGTGCTCCATGTAAACGATGCTCAGTTCCTCAAAGCTGATGTTGTTCGTGGTGAGCCATGCGTCCAGCAGACGCTCGCTCACAAAGCCAAAGACCCGGCGGTCATTGACCGTGTAGCCCGTCATGTCCAGCTCCCGCTCAAGCTCAAACAGAATGTCGAACAGCCAGGTGCAGTAGTGCTGCAAAAGTTCCTTCTTCATGACGAACATGTTGAAGTGGTGGCCGTGGGTCTTGGACATATACAGGTCATACGCGGGCAGGTACTCGGGGCATTTGCGCGCAATGATGGCGCGGGTCACCTCCAGATCCTGCTTGTGATGGGCGTGGATATACTGGGTGTAGTTCGTCTCAATAAAATAGTGGCGCTCCTTCGGCAGGACGACGTTCGTCGTAGCCAGAATGCTGCAGAGCTCCTCATGGCTGATGACACGCGACTTCTTGTCCGCAAAGCGGCTTTTGCGGCGGCTGGCAAAATAGCGGCGGTAATGCACGATACCGATATAATCGGAATCGATGTTGTGCGCCGCCCAGTACAGGCCCGTCAGCTCGCAGAAATTTGCGTTGCGCTCCGAGATATTGTCGCCGGTATCATCGCCGATATAGCCGCAGGCCGGGTGGACGGCATGGCCCATCTGTACCGGAAGGTACATCGGGTCATCCGGCACCCAGTACGGTTTATGCGTTGCTACGATAATGGTGGTCTGCAATGTGTTCTACCCGCCTTACATACTTTCCTATACTCTTTTTCCTGGTAAGCTTGCTAAACCTATAGTATAGCGCTTTTTGGCAGGAATACAAGTTACAGAACGGTAAAAAGGTCATTCGCCCTCGTTTTCAAAGGTTTCCTGCTCCTCGGCCAGCTTTTCCCACTCGTCGTAGAGCTCCTGCTGGTGGAAGCGAGTGTCGTCAAGCTCGTCGCATTTGTCGCGCAGCAGCAGGTGGTCGCGCAGGACCTCGGGGTCGTTGATCTCATTTTCCAACTCGACAATATGCGCACCCAGCTCCTCGATCTCGCTTTCCACCTTTTTCAGGCGGGCGCGGACCTCGGCGCGGCGCTTGCGCTGCTCCTTGCCGTATGCCTGCTTTTTGGCAGTGTCCTCGGTCTTTTGCTGCTCCTGGGTCTTACCGGCGTCACGGTTTTGCAGGGCGGCAAAGCTCGGATAAAACGTCGCTTTGCCGTCCTCCAGGTACATGATCGGGCAGCCCAGCGTCTGCATCAGGTAGCGGTCATGGGTGACGAGCAGCAGTGTGCCGGTGTAGGCCGCCAGCGCCTGGGTCAGGCTCTCGCGCATGTAGATGTCCAAGTGGTTCGTCGGCTCGTCCAGGAACATCAGGTTCGGGCGCTCGAGCGCCAGCTCGGCAAAGCGCAGGCGGGCCAGCTCACCGCCGGACAGCGAAGCACAGTCCTTAAAGACCTCCTCGCCGCGGTAGCCGAAGCGTGCCAGATGGCTGCGGACCTCGAGCTCGGTAAAGCGCGGGTACTGGTTCCAGATGGCGTCAATGACGCGGCCTGCGCGGCGGGCCTGCTGCTGGGTGAATACGCCCGGCTTGGCGCCGCTGCCCAGGCGGACCATACCACCCGACGGGCGGCGCTTGCCGTCCAGCACCTGCAAAAGCGTGGACTTGCCCGCGCCGTTGGGGCCTGCAATGACGAGCTTGTCCCCGCGGTGAACGACGTAATCCAGGGCGTCGATGAGGGTGCGCTCACCGATATGGACGCTCAGATTCTTCATGATGACCAGCTCGTCATAGGGCTCAATGTCGTACTCAAAGCGAAAGTTCAGCTCCCACGCCTCGGTGGTCGGGGTCTCGACGATCTCGAGCTTTTCCAGCTGCTTGCGGCGGCTCTGGGCCATCTTCGTCGTGGAGGCGCGCACAAGATTGCGGTCCACGTAGTCCTGCAATTTGGCAGCTTTTTCTACAGCGGCGTCATGCAGCTTCTGCTGGCGCTCGTCAGCAGCCTCGCGCTGGGGCAGATAGGCCGAGTAGTTGCCGCGGTAGGTCTTGATGCTCTTGCCGCGCAGCTCCCAAATGCGGGTGCAGACGGCGTCGAGGAAGTAGCGGTCATGGCTGACAACGAGCACCGCACCGCGGTAGGCTTTCAGATAATTTTCGAGCCACTCCATCGTTTCCAAGTCCAGATGGTTCGTCGGCTCGTCCAGGATCAGCAGGTCGGGGCGCTCCAGCAGCAGCCGTGCCAGACGCAGCCGGGTCTGCTCACCGCCCGAAAGCACGCCCGCCAGCTTTGTCCAGGTGTCGGCGGGAAAGCCCATGCCGTTGAGCACCTTTTTGATCTGGGTGTCCATGTTATAAGCGTCCATCGCGTCGATAACAGCGGTGCAGTGGGCGATTTTTTCGGTCAGTTCCGCATTGTGCGGGTCTGCGGCCAGCTGCTTTTGCAGCGCGTCCATCTCCTGCATGGCGTCAAGCGCCGGGGTAAAGACCAGCCGCATTGTGGCATAGATGTCCAGTGACGGGTCCAGCCGGGCGTTCTGCTCAAGGTAGCCGGTGGTCACGCCGGTGCCGAACGCGGCATCTCCGGCGTCGGGCAGGCTCTCGCCGCAGAGGATCCGTAAAAGCGTCGTCTTGCCGGTGCCGTTGGCACCGATGATGCCGATACGGTCCCCGCGCTCGACACCTGCATTTACATCACGCAGTACCTCGTGTTCGCCGAAGCTCTTGCCTAAGTTTTGAAGTTCCAACAACATAGCGGTACATCCTCAATTCCAAAATGATGCCGCCGCCTGACAAACGGGCAGCGGCAGTGCGCCCTTGCCTTACAGCAGGGCTTCGTTGCTGTGGCGGCGGTTGCGCACGCCGATATTTTCCAGCTCCTCCGGCTCCATCACGATGCGGTAGAGCTCCTCATAGGAGCTTACCGTATATTTGGGCGTGATACCGGACTTGTTTTCAAGATTGCCGGGGTTGAACCAGCAGGTATCCACACCGGCGTTCAGGCCGCCCTTGATGTCGGCCAGCAGATCGTCGCCGACCATCAGCACACGGCTCTTGTTCGTGATGCCGAGGTCACGGAAGGCGTGCTCAAACAGCTTGGCGCTGGGCTTGGCCGCGCCGACCTTCTCGGAAATATAGATGCCGTCCATGTACCTGTCGATGCCGGAGGCCGCAATGCGGGACTCCTGCACGGCAATGGCACCGTTCGAGACGAGGGCCAGCGTGGCGACCTCGCTCAGCTCCTCCAGCACGGTCAGTGCGCCGGGCAGCAGGTCGGCATGGGTCGCCAGCAGCTCCTCATAGCGGTCATTCATGGCCTTGCTCTTGCCGTTGTCGGGCAGCTGCATGGTCTGCATGAAGCGGGAGAAGCGGATCTGGAACAGCTTCTGCTTGTTCAGCTGGCCTTTGGCCAGCGAGTCCCACAGCTCGCGGTTGACCTTGTGGTAGGTATCATAAGCAGCCTCGTCGTGGGGCAGCTCGTACTCGGCGAGCATATCGGTCAGGGCCTGACGCTCTGCGGCGTCAAAGTCCAAAATCGTATTGTCAACGTCCAGCAGGACGCAGGTATAAATTGCCATCTTCGTAACCTCGTATGCTTATTGCGGTGTGGAATCGGCGGAGGTCGGCTCCGGCATCGGCGTGGGCACAGCGGTGGGTTCCGGCGTAGCCGCGGCGCTGACAGTCAGCACAAAGACGCTGTCCGCACCGTTGTTGGCCGCGTGGATGTGGTAGGTGCCGGGCTCGTTGGCCGTGAAGGTCACCTGCGTGCCCGTTGTGCGCCAGGAGGTCTCCTCGCAGCCCCAGAGCGTGTCGCCGCTGCCGTTTTCCACGGTAGCCGTCAGCGTCGTACTCTGGCCTGCGGTCAGCGTGCCGGTGCCGCTGATGTTGATCGTGGTGGCCTCGGCCTCCACGGTGACGATCAGCTGTGCCGTCGAGAAGGTGCCGTTGATCTCAATGCCCGCCTTGATCGTGTAGGTCCCGGCGGCATCGGGCTTGAAGGTCAGGCTGCTGCCGTTCTTCTCCATCTCATCGTTGATGGACCACTGGACGTTCGCGGCGTCGTAGGCCTTGTTGCCCAGCTTGACCGCGGCATTGACAGTCAGGCTCTCGCCCTGCTTGATCGTCGTATCGCCCTTGTCCAGCGTCAGCTCGACGCGGGCGTCGTTGAACATGGCCTTGACGGAGATGTCCTTGGTAATATTGTCATAGCGGGTCGCGGTGGTGACGCCGTCGCTCCACTTGTAGAACACAAAGCCCTCCGCCGCCACTGCCGTGACGTTGACGCTTGTGCCGGAGTCGGCCTGAATTTCGACACTGGACACGCCGGTCTGGCCGTTGCCGGTCAGCGTGCCCTTGGCGCTGTCCTCGACCTCATAGCTGGCCGTGAACTTCGTCGGCGTCGAGGTCGGCATCGGCGTGTTGCTGCCTGCGGAGGCCGACGCACGCTGCGGGATGTCCGACGTGTCGGGGCGGCTGTCCATCGTATTGCAGGCGTGGCTCTTGGCGTACTCCAGCAGGGCGCGTGCGCCGGAGGTGCTGAAACCGTTGGATTCAAAGTAGGTGCCCTCGCCGTAGCCGCGGGTGTTTTTAAGGGCCTCGGCGGTGTTCAGGTACTTGAAGCCCAGATCGCTGCTGGCCGCTGCAATGGCCTGGTTGAACTGGTCAATGCGGGTCTGGGTCTCGGCAGCGTTCGTGCTGTCCTCGGTAACGGGCGGGATGCCCACCGCGATGATGTCGCAGTAGGCGTAGGCCGAGCGGATGCTCTGCAGGAACTGCTTGTAGTCGGCAATGAAGGAGTCCACACTGACCGAGCCGTCCACATCGTTCGCGCCCAGCGCCACAAAGACGCGGCGGGCCTTCATCTTGGGGATGGCCTGCGGGATCGTGTAGCTGCTGGCGTCCGATGCAAAGTTTACGCAGGAGGTGGACAACGCCTTGGAAATCTGCAATCCCTCCTGCCCGACAAACTGATTCAGCGTGATGCGGGTGTCCTTCTGCAGCGTCACGGCGTACTGGTCACCCGCAAAAACGCTGGCCGTAATGTAGGCGTCATCCGCCGCGCTCTGCGGCAGGATGGAATCCAGCGTCGTATCCAGCGGGTAGGCGTCCGGGTCGTAGGAATCCTTCCCGCCTGCAAACAGGCCCAGCTTCGTCGGCAGCACCCATGCCGCCAGAATGCTCATCACAACGGCCAGCGCGCACAGCGCCAGCACCACACACGCTTTGCGCTGTGTCGGGCTCAGGCCTTTTTTCTCCTCATTACGTTCTCTGCTCATCGGGAACGGCAACCTCCTTAATTATCGAAAGCGGGCGTACCCATGGCCACAACCCACCTAGTATACATAGTATAGATTATATCATATTTGCCGGGCTTTGAACATGGTTTTCAAAAAATTGTCACGTATTACAATTTTATTACAAGCAAAAAGCCCGGGATTTGACATCCCGGGCAAAATTGGGTTCGATTTCAGGAAAGCAGCATTCTGTCGTTGGCAAACTCGCCGTCGCTGACCTGCTCAAAGCGCTGCAGCAGGTCACTGACCTGCAGGTTCTTCTTTTCCTCGCCGCGCACATCGTAGATGACGTGGCCCTCGTACATCATGATCAGGCGGTTGCCGTACTTGATGGCATCCTTCATGTTGTGGGTGATCATCAGGGTGGTCAGGTGGTTTTCCTCGACGATTTTCTCGGACAACGTCAGCACCTTGGCCGCGGTCTTGGGGTCAAGGGCGGCGGTGTGCTCGTCCAGCAGCAGGAGCTTGGGCTTTTTGAGGGTCGCCATCAGCAGCGTGACAGCCTGGCGCTGACCGCCGGAGAGCAGGCCAACCTTGCTGGTCATACGGTTTTCCAGCCCCAGATCCAGCGTTTTGAGCAGCTCGTAGTATTCGTCGTGCTCCTTCTTCGTGATGCCGATCTTGAGCGTGCGGGCAAGACCCCGGCGGGCCGCCAGGGCCAGGTTCTCGTCGATCTGCATCGTCGCGGCGGTGCCCATCATCGGGTCCTGGAACACGCGGCCAATGTACTTGGCACGCTGGTGCTCGGACAGGCGGGTCACATCCTTCCCGTCAATAATGATTTTGCCCATATCCACCGGCCAGACGCCCGCGACGGCGTTCAGCATCGTGGATTTGCCCGCACCGTTGCCGCCGATGACCGTGACAAAGTCGCCGTCCTCCAGCGTCAGATCCAGTCCCTTCAAGGCGACCTTCTCATTGACGGTTCCTGCATTGAAGGTTTTGTATACATTCTTGATCTCAAGCATTGTCCTTGCCTCCCTTTTTCACGGGTACTTTGGTGAAGTATTTGCCCTTCCAGTACGGGATGGTCAGGAACACGGCCACGACCAGCGCGGTCAGCAGCTTGAGGTCATCGGTGGACAGACCCATGCGCAGCACGAAGTTCATAACGATGTAGTAGATGATCGCGCCGATGACAGCGGCGGTCAGCTTGAGCGCAAAGTTGCGGAAGATCTTGCCGAAGATGACCTCACCGATGATGACGGCGGCCAGACCGATGACGATGGCGCCGCGGCCCATGTTGATGTCCGAGAAGCCCTGGTACTGGGACAGCAGAGCGCCTGCCAGCGCCACAAGGCCGTTGGAAACCATAAGGCCGAGCACGATGGTGACGTTCGTGTTGATGCCCTGGGCGCGGGCCATGTGCTGGTTTGCGCCGGTAGCGCGCAGCGAGCAGCCAAGCTCCGTGCCGAAGAACCAGTACAGCACGCCGATCAGGATCGCGCAGAAGATGAGCAGCACGAAGATCGGGTTGTTGAGCGCCAGTGCGCGGACATAGCGGGCCGAGACCAGCAGGCTGTACTTGTCCACACTGATGGGCAGGTTTGCCTTACCGCCGCCCGTACCGGTGCCCATGATGCGCAGGTTGACAGAATACAGCGCCAGCTGGGTCAAAATACCGGCCAGAATTGCCGGGATGCCGCAGGCCGTGTGGAACAGACCCGTGACAAGGCCCGCCAGCATACCGGCCAGCGTGGCTGCCACAAGGGCGACGCCCACAGGCACGCCGTTGAGCACCAGCACCACGCAGACCGCGCCGCCCGTGCCGAGGGAGCCGTCAACGGTCAGATCGGCCACATCCAGAACGCGGTAGGTAATGTACACGCCGATGGCCATGATGCCCCAGATGAGGCCCTGTGCCACAGCGCCGGGCATGGAGTTTACCAAAGAGGTCAGGAAATCCATAAAAACATCCTCATTTCGTAAAGCACCAAAACAGCGGGGAAAGAGAGTAATCTCCCCCTCCTCGCTGTTATGATGATTTTCAGTCGCTGTTCAGTTCAATCAGCCGATAGCCACGTAGTCGGACGGCGGGGTGATGCCCAGCGCCTCGCAGTTGGCGGCGTTGTACTTCTTGGTCACGTTCGGAGCGAACTCAACGGGCATCGCAGAGACGTCCGCACCGTCCGCGAGGATCTTGGCAGCCATCTCACCGGTGGCGTAGCCGAGGTCGTAATAGCTGATGGAGAGCGTTGCAACGCCGCAGCCGGAGCAGATGCCTTCCTCACCGGCCACAACGGGGACCTTGGCGGGGATGACAACGTTTGCGATGGCCTCGGTGTTGGAGGCTGCGGTGTTGTCAGTGGGGATGTAGATGACGTCGGAGTTATCGGCGGCAGTCTGGGCCACGGAGGTGACGTCGTTCGTATCGGTGAAGGCATAGCGGGCAACGGTGTAGCCCTCCTCGGTCAGGTAGCCTTCAATGACATCGCACTGGTAGACGGAGTTCGGCTCTGCACTGCAGTAGAGCAGACCGACGCTCTTGGCATCCGGGAAGAGTTCCTGGATCATGGCTGCCTGCTGGTCCAGCGGAGCCAGGTCAGAGGTTCCGGAAATATTGTTGCCGACAGTGCCGGTCCAGTCGCTGATGTCCAGCGCGGTGGCGTAGTCAGTGATGGAGGTTCCCAGCACCGGGATGTCGGCAGTCGCCTGTGCAGCGGCCTGCAGCGGTGCGGTGGCGTTGGCCAGGATCAGGTCAACGCCATTGGAGACAAAGCCATTCACAATGGTGGCGCAGTTGGCAGAATCGCCGGAGGCGTTCTGCTCGTCAAATTTGACGCTGCCCTCGCCCAGCTTCTCGACCAGAGCATCCTTGAAGCCCTGAGTAGCGGCATCCAGCGCTTCATGCTGGACAAGCTGGCAGATACCGATGTTATAGACCTTGCCATCCGCAGCGGCGGTGCTGTCAGCAGTGCTTGCAGCAGCCTCGGTGCTGGAGGCGGTGTCCGCAGCAGAAGCGGCGGTGTCGGTGGATGCGGTGGAGCCGCAGGCGGCCAGACCCATGGTCATGGCGGCTGCCATCATAAGGGAAACTGCTTTTTTCATGTCTATTCCTCCATAGTACCTGCTGCGCAACCTTTTTGTTTCAGGTGTACACCCGCGTCTCCTCACGCGGGTCCCTCCTGCGCAGCCGGTTTAGTGCTTTAAAGTATAGCACACTTCACCGGTTTAAAGCAAGCGCAAATACGTATAATGCGTCATGCGATTTACGGCGTTTTTTGGTTATATTGACGAATATCCAAATTGATGCCCCGTAGGGGGCGGATTCCATATCTGTCTGCGGTAGTTACCGCAGGCTGCGCGAGCGCATATAGAATGCGCCCCTGCGGAGGCAAACAAAAAGTCCCAGCTTGCAAATAAGCTGGGACAACTTTCGGTTTTATTCCGCAAAGCAGGCGTTTTCCGCCTTGGCGATCAGCTCCACAAAGCGGTGGGGGTTGCTGGCTGTGCGCAGGCTTTCCACAAGGTCGCTGCGGCTCAGAAGGTTTACGAGCCGCGCCAGGATCTGCAGATGCAGGCTCTCACTGCCCGGCGGAACAGCGATCATGAACACAAGATCCACAGGTTTCCCGTCCGGTGCGCCCCAGTCAACACCGCGGCGCAGCAGCAGCGCCGAGATGCCCGGTGCGGACACGCCCGCGTTGCAGGCGTGTGGCAGCGCAATGCCGCCCCCGATGGCCGTTGTGCCGCCGAACGTTTCCCGGTAGCTGACCGCATTGTAGTAGGCATTGCCGTTGGTGATAACGCCGATGCCCTCCTGCAGCTCGACCAGAATGCCGAGTGCGTCGGCAGAGTTATCGATCTTTGCATAGAGCAGTACGCCCTTGGGGTTCATCAGTTCGCTGACCTTCATCGTCAAACCTCACGTCCTTCGGCCCTGCCGATCAGGCTGTACAGATACTCCCCCACTGCGCCCTCGGCACAGGTGCAGGTCGTCACATGGTCGGCGGCAGC
>ERZ772882.1151-NODE-1151-length-30585-cov-19.582869_pt1 | contig 30585 bp, 24 predicted proteins | sample MGYA00580576_ERZ772882 | MGnify/ENA primary metagenome ERZ772882 (study PRJEB29015, sample SAMEA2737658) | human gut metagenome | biome: human gut; feature: human-associated habitat; material: faeces | place: China | collected 2012 ... | reverse complement strand
TTATGCAGCTATTGGGTAGGGGTGTAAATGGTTACACTACTTTACTGCTTGAAATGAACACTATATTTCAATATGACCTTTGAATCTTTATGGGAGGGGCATTTTTTAGCTAAGGAATGTAGATGTACTTTTATATCTCATTTACTAATAATAGAGTCTAAAACAAAGACAATACCATCAGCTTACTAATATTTGTTTATTTTTGATTATCATAGATAAAATTATATATTTTTGTATATCAAATTAATTATAATACAATGAAAGAAAATACTATAAATTTAGAGAAATCAAGTTTTGACACAGAAATAGATAAGTTTTTGCAGCAAGTAGAGGCACAATCTGAATCAGCTCCATTAGTGTTTAAACTTTTAATTTTAAAGGCTATTCAGGAACAAAGAAATGTAGATAAATTTATAAAAGATAATAATATTTCTATTACTAAAGATGAAAATGCAGAAAATAAGGAAATAAAAATAGATATACCTATTTCCTTATATAAGGATTTTTCTAGATTAATAGAACAAACTAGAACGGCATTACTTGCTTTTGAATTAATACCTATTAATTTTATCGTATCTTTTGTTAGTTTATATGATGCTTTTTTAGGAGGTATAATTAGAAACATATTTGCTGTAAAACCGGAGTTATTACATCATTCTGAAAAAAATATTTCTTTTTCTGATTTAATGAAATTCAAATCTTTAAAAGAAGCAAAAGATATTATTGTTGAAAAAGAAGTAGAAACTATATTACGTGAAAATCACTACAAACAAATTAAATGGTTTGAAAATAAATTAGGAATGACTCTAACTAAAGATTTGGATATTTTTAGTGATTTTATTGAAATAACTGAAAGACGAAATTTATTTGTACATAGTAACGGAGTCGTTTCGCGACAATATTTGCAAATTTGTAATGAACACAAAGTTGAAAATATTGAAAATATAAAGGTAGGTACTAAACTATCTGCAGACCCTCAATATTTTCAAAAATGTTATTCAATTTTACTAGAGATTGCGGTAAAATTGGGGCAAGTTATTTGGCGAAAACTAAAACCTGAAGATTTAGAAAAGGCTGATAAACATTTGAATGATATTTGCTATCATTTATTAGTGAAAGAAGATTATGATTTAGCTTTTAAACTACTAGTTTTTGGAACAGAGATTTTAAAGAAGCATTCTTCTCAGGAAATACTATGTATAATGACTATTAATAAGGCACTTGCTTGTTACTTAGCTAATAAAAAAGAAGAAAGTAATAATATTATAGATAAGTTTGATTGGTCTGCTACTAATGATGTATTCAAACTTGCAGTTGCTGTATTAAAAGAAGATTATACCAAAGCAATAGTACATATGAGAATATTAGGGAGAACTCATGAATATCTTAATAAAAATTCCTATAGAGAATGGCCTTTATTTAAAAAATTCAGGAAAACAAAAGAATTTACTCAAACATATCAGGAAATTTTTGGTGAAGAATTGAAATATACTGAAACTAAACCGAAGGATTTAGATGATATACTTAAAGAGATGAAATCTTTAAAAGAAGAAAAATATATAAAGAAAATAATTTCAGAATCATCAAAAAATAAAGGATAAATACTTTATTATGTTTTTGATATAATTGAAACCTAAAAAGAAATTAGTAAAGAAAATTAAGGCACTATAAAATATTTTGTGTAAATGGAGATACGGGATTCAAGTTTGAGTCTCGTATTTTTTATTTTATACATTTGCCAAATGAAGAAGATTATGAAAGAAAAGAATCAAGTAGTATCTGATGAGGTATTAAGCAAGGAGTTCCTTATCCAGTTCAAAACAGAATCCGATGTGAGCAAGTTTCTTAAACAGTTGCATGCCCAAGTATTGGAGAAAATGCTTGAGGGTGAAATGGATGCCCATTTGGGCTATGAGAAGAATTCTGTGGCAGGAAATAACACCGGCAATTCCCGAAATGGCAGTTATCCAAAGAAAATCCAAACCGAACATGGAGAGTCTGTTATCTCCATTCCGGGTGACCGTAACGGTAAGTTTGAACCGATAGCAGTTCCAAAACATGAAAGCCGTGGACTTTCAATAGAAAAGCTTGTTATCTCCCTATATGCCAAAGGAATGAGCGTTTCCGATATAGAGGAGGAGATGCGTGAGATTTATGAAATAGAGCTCTCGACATCAGCCATCTCCATCATTACAAACAAGGTAAATCAGGCAGCCTAGGAGTGGCAGAACCGCCCTTTAGATCCTGTTTATCTGATAGTCTGGTGGACGGTATCATCTTCAAGGTACGGATAACGGCAAAATCATAAACAAGACCGTTTATCTTTTCGTCAACCTGAAACAAAACGGTCTGAAGGAAGTCCTTGACATGTGGGTAGGCAAATCGGAAAGTTCTTCTTTCTGGATGGGTATACTGACTGATTTAAAGGTGCGTGGAGTACAGGATATACTGATTACCTGTACTGACAACCTGAATGGATTTACGGATACTATCCGCACCGTATTCCCTCAGTCATCCACTCAAATCTGTGTGGTGCATCAGATCAGAAACTCCAGTAAATATGTCGTTTATAAGGACAAGAAAGAATTTACAGCGGATATGAAGAATATCTATAATGCACCCAACAAAGAAGTAGCAGCCACAGAACTTGACAATCTGGAAAAGAAATGGGGAGGAAATATCCTTATGCCATACTTTCATGGAGAAACAACTGGGATGATTTGACTGTTTTCTTCCAGTTCCCGCTGGAAATCAGAAAAATAATCTATACCACAAATCTCATTGAAAACCTGAACGGGAAAATCAGAAAGTACACGAAATCAAAGCTTTCATTCCCTTCGGACGATGCCGTAAAAAAGACCGTATATCTTTCGCTTATGGAGATTGAAAAAAATAGACACAGCTGATTCATAACTGGGGCTTGATTATGAATCAATTTATGCTTATTTTTGAAAACAGAATCCAGATATAAGAACTAACTTACAACTGAATCCTGTTTCCATTTACACAAAATTTTGGACAGTGTTCCTAATTTTATGGTTTCGCGAAATTTTTTCGGACAGCAATAACTATTAATACATCTGATATTCAAACATTTATTCGAAAGTAAAATTTAGCCAACAGGTTTGTTAAAGATTAACACAATTTGAATTACTGCCTCCAATGATTTCCTTATACTCTTCTATTTTTCATAAAGAGTCCATGCTAATACACTATGCTTCTCTGTTATTAGCTAAAATTGTAAGATAGCGCAAAGCTTCATTCAATAAATCCTCAACTTCTTCGTTTCGCGTCATTATTCTTGCCCATACTCTATCAATCTCTCTTACCTCAGGATTCCTAAGATCATAGAAATCGTTGATAGGTGTATTCACAATCAAATCTATGTCATCTTGTGACAGAGCATTCATCAAAGGAACAAATGTCTTCTTGATGTTCTCTGCTTCAAGTTTTCTCATTCCATTTTGATTCTTGCTATAGATTTCAAGCTGAAGTTGATAGAATATGCTGCACATCCAAGAAGAGAGTATTCGCGCCTTGGTTATATCAGCGGTCTCTATACATACCAAATTTGTAGAAACATATGTTGGAGCTGTTGTGATAAATGTGGATGCAAGTCTCCTTGTTCCTCGAGGCAATAGCACCGAGTTTGCTGGAATACTATGTTGTGACTCTTTGCGCAAGATCTCATACCATTCATCAACGGTCTTTTCCCTTCTTTCTTGCCTTTGTTTGCCAACATAGTTGTTAATATAAACCTGAATCACATTCTTAACCATCTGTGGGTCTAAGCCTCTTATATCAAAGAACTGTTGATCGCCATTACCTACCATGTAATTATTGTAGTCTGAATTTCTCAAACCTGGCTTCAATGAATTCTTGATTACATCACAACATTCGTTGTAAAAGTCTTGCTTTGTTGTTAAGTAAAGTAAGTCACTGCCACCGCTATTACCAACTTTACCTCTATACATCCTTCCATACCCAGCTGTTGTTATATTATTGAATAAATGTGGATTCCCAACAATATGCTCATTTACAAAAGAATGTACATCACCAAACACAGAATCCAAGAATTTCCATCCTTCTGAAACTTTTCTCATAAGCAAATCTCCAGAGACAAGGTAGCCAACAAGACCGTTAGCAAGTTCTACAGGTTCATCACCATCATTGATATTAGCAATAGCTTCAGCTATCGCTTCTTGTTGAAGCTCTGATACGATAGCCAAACTTTGAACAAATTTTATCTTTTCTTGTGGCTCAAATGCCTTTCCAATAAAAATTGATGTGTTTTGAGCTACATCATCAAAAAGATTTGTTTGTGGATAATTAAATATCATGCTCAAGCCAAAGTCATTCAATAAGAACTTTCGAAATTCTACTTCAGATACCCCCAATGCCGATAGATGTGTATTCGGGATAATACAAGCGATAATAGTTCCTGGTTGTACAAGGTTGGCAACAAGCTCGATAAAAGGACATTCTAATGGTGCTTGACCAATGTTGGTCTTTGATACTAAGCCTGTTAATTGTCTGATTCTTCGTGCTAATTTATTCTTCTTCTCACCACAACCTTCAGCAACCGCAGACAAATAAGGAGGATTCAAAACAACCACCTTTGTGTTATTAAAGAACTCTTTATCAAGGTTGCTTATATCATTAGTTTGTACTAATGGGGAATTATTACGTTGAACAACAGAAGCAAACTTCAAGCCCATTCTTAAAGATAACAACTGTAACAGTCGCTCATTTATATCATTCGCCTGAATCTGACATGGCTGGATATCAGGATATGCAGTAGTTGCAGCAGAAAGCAATGTACCACTTCCTGCAGCAGGGTCTGTAATATTTCCACCTTCCCCTATTTGTGGTACATATGTCTTGACAATGCTTAATAAGACCTGAGCCAGTTCAATGTCCGTTGGAACTTCGCCCTCATGAGTATGTCCAGCAGAGATTACCTGATGCATGACATTGCATATCAGTTCTGCATCTTGATAACTCTGTCCTAATCTGTACAAGTCTCCCAGCACCATTTCTTGCGGCTTGTAAACTCTGTTATACTCTGCATTTTCCATACCGAAGATGCCCTTGAAGTTGATTCTTGATGCTTCACGACAGATTGCTGCTATATCATCCCTAAAGAATCTCCTATCCGCAAGTCCATTTCTATTAATTGCACGGAAAGAACCACGGATATATTCGTAGAACATAAATGCCAAAGAGCTATTCCACTTAATAAGGTTAGGCATGGATTCTTGAACTATAGCAGCAAAATTTGAGAATGATAGTAAGTAGTTGGTGTCTCTATCCAACACACGTTGAATTAACTCCTTGAAATGCAAAGCTAAGTCTCTTCTAAAGATTTCTTCACTCACATCTTCAAATCTATGAGTAAATACATATCCTGGCTGAATCAACTGGTCATAAACATTTTGACGCTGATTAGAATAAAGGAACAAGCAACTACATTCAAGATTAGTTAGAATATAATAGTTCGTTTCTTTTTCAGCATCCCTTAGGGATTGAACGTAATTCATCGTCTGATACTGGTATCGAGAACTATATACTGCAGGGATGGTGCGTTTTACTTCAACAACACAAAGAATCTTTCGTGTCCTTATGTTTGAAATAACAAAATCCATTTCGAGACTACCTACATATCTATGATGTTCTATTTGATACTTAGAATCTAAGTGCAGTAATACAAGAGCTTCTTGAAGAGCCCTTCCACATACAGGATGGAAGCATGCTACTTCCATATCTGTTTCTGACAACCATAATCTACTCATTGTTGACAAAAGGTATTAATTGTTTTGCTAAAGTATATGCTAATAATGGTGGAACTGCATTGCCCACGATTAGATTCTTACCCTGCTTGCTTTTTGATACGAATTCATAATCATCAGGGAATGTCTGCAATCTCATTGCCTCTCGTAAAGTAATAAGCCTTTCTTGTTCATAATGAATGTTACAACCCACGTTTGGACGGTTGAAGTAAGTATTTACTGTATATGAAGGTTTATCAGGATCCATTCGCCCATAACATGTTGTATGCCCTCCATCACGCTTCAATCGCTTAATTCTTACCGAGTTTACTTCATCTGGAATATCCATATAATTTCCACCAGGCTTAACGTGGTGACAAATGTATTTATCCAGTTCACTCATTGTTGGCCATTCATGTTCTGATATGCCACAATCTTTAGATGGCATAGGTAAATCGCCCAACGCTTCTTTCACACTGACATATTTTTTCTTCCCTTTTGTTCCATCTGCATTGTGAGTTGTTGCAGGAAATTCAAAGTTATTCATATAACCTCTTAATCCAACAATGATAACACGCTTTCTCAACTGAGGAACTCCATAGTCAGCAGCGTTAACTACTTTATAGTAAATAGAATAACCAATCTCAGAGAAAGCCTTAAACAGCAATGGAAGTATTTTCTCTCCATCACTGTTTTTGGCAGACACTAGGCCAGTCACATTCTCAAAAAGGAATCCTTTTGGTTGTAATTCCTTTATGATATCTATATACCTCCAAACTAATCGTCCTCGCTTATCATCACTGTGACGATTACCTGCCAATGAGAAAGACTGACATGGAGGTCCACCGATTACAAAATCACATCTAGGTATCTGTTTATCATCGATTTGATAAAGGTCACCACATATTATTTCATCTCCTACATTCTTTTTGTAGGTATTCACTGCGTCTTGGTTTATATCCACAGCCCATACTATATCATAACCAGCACGCTTAAAGCCGATGTCTAATCCACCACCGCCAGAAAATAGGCTTACAACCTTACAACTCATATTTTAATCTATTCGCTTTTTGGGAGTTATATATATCTTCAATGTTGTCTATTTTATAATATTTCGACAAAATACTTGTTGACTCAAGTATATATTTACTGTCTCTTGTTTCTATTAATTTTTTTGAACAATCAACTAACTTCAATACTGTATCATTGCTAAGGACATTCGGGTTAGGTACAACAATGTTGTCAATATCGTATTTTTGAATTTTTAGCAATCCATTTCCATAGGATTTACCACATAGTTCTAATTGACTAAAGACAAACAAGTTGTTCAAAAGAGCCATTATCAAAAGAGGATTATGCTCGGAAGATATTGTATAGAAATTATCACGAGCAATTACCTTGGCTTCATTATATATAAACCTAACACTATCACGAATGATATATGGAAATATCAGATCAGACTTGGTAGGAGTTTTTATTACATACCAGACTTTTTTATTTTCAATCTGATTTACTAACGTCTTAGGTTTTCTTTCCTGTAATATCAACTTTTCTGACTTCTCTAGATAGGCCACTATATCAGAAGATAATTCTTCATTAGCGGAGAGAATTAATAGTTTGTCAAACTTTGCATTCTTTGTAGAATAGCCAACCACATCTTTCGGTGTCGAAAGAATATCGGTTTTGATTTTATCTGACTCCAGAGGAGGATTTATAAAAACCTTGTTAAAGCCTGTTGTCACACCTCTTCTTATGTTTGCAAAAGAATAAAGAGGTACACAACTCAACGAATCAAATACAACCTGGCTTTTACCTTTTGATATTGTTAATTCGTTACCGTTAATTATAAGTGTTTCGTTCTTTGTGTATCCAGTTCTACCTTTTATGAATTTAAGGATCATTACATCTACTAAAGGATTTCCCACGAAAGGATAGCCGATAACTTGAATGAGATTGCTAATAAATCCCTTAGATTCAATTTGACTCATAAACCCTTTTCCATCTGGCGTGTTCACCCACGCATTAGGAAAAATGGCAACAAATTCACCTCCATCTTTTAACAAAGTAATACATCTTGCAATGAAATACAAGTATAGATTTGCTTTTGAGTAGATGTTGAAGTCTCCACATTTAGATACAATAGATTCTTTTGTTATCCCCAATAAAGACATATTATCTATCTCTTCTTGTCGGACATAAGGAGGGTTCAGAATAAAACCATCAATTTCACACGATGGCTCAAACTGAAAGAAATCTTTGTTGATTAAATTACATCCTGTATAATCATCAAAGTCTATTAGCTTAAATGTCTCTGGATCAATTTCCACTCCTGTAATGTTTGTAAAGTTTTCTTTTTGAAGGCTCTTTACAAATACACCTCTTCCAAAACATGGATCAACGATATACGCATCCTTGGGTAAGTCTATAAGACTTACCATAAAGTCAGCAACAATATCTTTTGTATATACTTGCCCTAAATTCATTATTCATTATAAAAATTTGTGGGGTTTAATAAATCCCTGGCTTCCACTTTTAGCAACTTTGCAATCTGATCGATTGTGGCTAAATCTGGTTGAACAGTATTGCTACACCATTTACTAACAGTACAACTGGATTTCCCAAGTTATTCAGCCAGCCATTTACCAGTTTTACCTTGTTCTACAAGTACAACTTTTAGTCTATTCAAATTTGCCATATTAAATAAATAGATTTAATTTAGACGCAAAAATAATAAATTTCTATTATATAGACTAATTGTATCTTCAAACAGATATAAAATGATTCGGAATATACTCTTCCTTTCTTTTTATCTCAGCTTTTAAGCGTCCTTAAAATTTCTAGAGGTTTGCGGATCCATACCAATAATTATTCGAAACTTACAACATTTATGAACATTCTGTAAGGCATTGATTACATAAATTCAGCATAGGAAACAGCAATATTAACTTCTATGGCAGCAGACTGCAGGTTTTCTACTTTATCTTTTATCGCAAATCTGATATTTCTCATAAATAGATATTCAGTGTATTATTTTTTGATTTTGTCACAAATTCAAATTATCAAAATCCCAATACATCTCTTTAATTCTCTCATAATCCCCTGCAGAATACTCCGGCAGGTACTGTATCATCGCATCCACAAAGTCCTCTAAAGTAACAGCACTCAGCTTATAGGCATACTCAGGCTTCTGGTATCTCGCAACTGATTTGATTTCCTCTCCGGTTGATGGATGATCTTTATGAGATAGTACTACTGAAAATGAATCTTTCAAACCTTCGACTATCCTATAGCGCTCTGTAAGCAAAATGTTTCTGTAAATCTGTATAATTAAAAGGCTATTTTAATTTAGGCGAATCAGAAAAATGTCCTTGTTTTAGGGTAATGATTTGGCAACCATTCCAATTGCTGTGGTCAGCATCGCTTTACTTATTTGGGTAAATCTTACGTAATACAAAAGTTAAAGGATGAAAAGAATAATTTTCTTTACATCCTTTATATCATTCTTTGTAGTGATTGCGAAAAATAAGCCTATAAATCAGATTTCTCTGAATATTTCTGCAGGTAATAAGCTTTTGGTGAAGTTTCCACTGCGAAAACTCGGACAATAACATATTTAGAATTATCGTCAGTCTTTTCAATATAATCCCATTCTTTGGTCTGGAAGTTCAGTGGGAAAAGATCACTTTCTGAAACATTCCCGACAGTTGTCTTGACTTCAAAAAGTATTTTTTTCCGTCAGTCAATGTGACTTCAAAATCATAGTCGTGTGAAGTGGTACATAAATAGTATGCTTTGCCATTCCAATGGACGCAACGGGAATCTGCAGTTGATGGTGTAACCAAATTACTCCATTTAACTTTATCTCCCCCATATATTCTACACAATTCTTGATAGACAAAACACTCTCCCTCATCACCTATTTGTATCTTTCGTTGCTTTGTAGCCAAATCTTTTATCTGCTTTAAATCAAAATCACCTTGCTCTTTTTGAAGTCTATCAAAAATTTCCTTCAAATCAAAATCTGGGAATTTTTCTTGTATTAGTCTCAAAGTTTCCAATTGAGTTACTTCTTTGCATAATGCGTTTTTTTTCTGACTCAATTCCTGAATGACAGTCTTATCCTCAAGGAGTTGTTTAATTTCATTCCTACTATTTACCAGGTCGTTCATTTCATCCAAAGTAAATGCATCGTGCATCTTCTGAAGTTGTTTGAGAGTTTCTGGGTCATACAGCAGATCCATTGCCATATCATTTCTGCTGTTATATACTTCTTGCATCAGCTTACCGTCCTGAGCATGGAATTCTGATTGGAAATAATTTACAATTCGTTCTACAGCATCTTTTATAAGCTCTCTGTTCTTGCCATTAGGATTTTTATAGCAATATGTGACACATTCGTTTATGATACCTAAAATCACACGTTTAGTATCATCTTGTAACTGTCCTGTATACCTGAACCCAGGCTTCAACACATAACTTAGTATGTTTCGCTTAAAATCTGCCTTATCTTCAAACTGACAATCATTTAATAATCCATTTTTCAAGATAGGTATTAATTCCTCAATGTCATTTAAGCAAGCCCCGTCATACATCTTGTCCTTGATTGAATGTAAGTTCCCATAGTAATCGGGTATTATCAGTGTATCGTCTGGTATATGTAATTTTGCTTCTGAGATATAATCAATATAGTTGTCCAACCATTTAATAGCAGAAATTGTAAAGGAAGACTCATCTTCTTTTTGGAGTTTCTTATCCAACATATCCAAAGAGCCAGCATCAGATATTTCGCTTGCAAGGTAATAAGCAATCACCTTAACGGACTCTCGCCACAACGAGGTATCGGAACATTGTATTTCTATTTGTCTCCCTTGATAATTGGCATACATATCATATACGTTTAATAATTTATCAAACCAACTCTGTCCTGACGGTTTTAGGTGGATTATGTATGAGGCGACATCGATTTTAGTTCTCAGTGCTATATCTTTATCAGCATAGAATGATTCCAAACTTTTTACTATGTTAGCGAGTTGTAATGGTACTATATTAAGCCTATTGTTTATTTCAAATTGGTCATGTATCAAATTCGCTTTAATATCAATGCCAGATATAGCAAAGCACTCATTTAAAAGTTCACGCGGCACATTGCCTATTGTATGTAATTGATCCAAGGAGCAAAATTCTCCATATTCATTTGGAATAAGACTCCAATACCTTCCATCGTTGTCAGATTTGTTGTCACCTGAGAGTTCCTCTTGGTGCAAATATCCGTTATTTATCAAGAAATTAACGAAATTATTTGACCATTCTATAGTACAATAGTTATTAAGTAAGTTATCTCCACTTTCATTTATTGTGTCCAATTGTTTCTTTGAAGAAACTTGGTCTAAAAATTGCCCTACCAACCATTTGTCCGCATCTTCCCATATTTCAGATGAAAGATTGATTTCAAGCTCATTTGTTACTTCTTTTTGATATATTGCTTTGAAGAATTCGATTATTTGTAATCTCTTATTTCCAAATTTCTTTCTGTTTTCATTTTCGGAATTGGTCGGGATAGCTGTGATTATGGGAAGCAATTGCTCCATCACATTTGTTTTGCTATCGATAATATCTTTACATCGTTTTTTGATGGCATTGACCACATCTTCTCTTTTAATTATTTCTAATGAGATTTTATTTATTCCATCAAAAAGTAATTGCTCGTCCCAATCTAGGCCCAATTTCTTCATGAAAGCATAAGTAACCTCTTCAATATCTGCACCATTTTTCAACGGTTTTTCTCCATATACACAAACAAAGTTCTCTTTTCGGTTTGGAACAATGCTTTTTTCATTGAGAATGGATGACTTTGTATCAGAGAGCCATTCATAAAAACGATTCAGCCATTCAATAGAGTTAGATTTGTCAATCAAGGCCAAAGAATTTATGTTCCCCGCTTCTTCAATAAAGTTTGCGATAGCATTGATATCAACAAGTTGGAATATTGATTGTTCTGATTTATCAATACTTTCTTCAAATCCATCAGCAAATTTGTAAGCTCCCCATTTGTTTCCAATCCAATATTTAAGTTCATCAAAAACAGGCATGGAGTTCCCATGTATATTATAGCATATTTTATAAAAATTCGCCTCTACACTTGTTGGGAAACAAAGATTATCTTCTTTAATAGATTTCAATCCGGTATTAGTCTTTACTATTGATTTGTGAAATACTACTTTGCGTAATGGAATTATGTATCGTGCCGCTAAACAATCTTTTTCTTCTTCTGTCCAGCCAGAACCACTATCTAATATTTGCCCTAATCCATTTACGAGGTTGTATAAATCAGTGTATTCGTTTGTTATAAGATAATCAATTAATTCCTGATACATAGGAACAGAGCGTTCTAGTATCATCCAATTTATTCCATTTGGAAAAATGTCTTCTTCGTCACAATTCGTTTCATTATTATATCTTTTACCTTTGCGTATTTTCTTTAGATACAATGCTGTTCGTTCTGTCACAGGTTCAAAATCATTACTGTTGATATAGAATGGCAATGTCATTCTTTCAAATCCAATAAGGGGCAAAGAACAATAGACTGATGGAGAAACGTCATAAGAGATTGGTCTCACTTCTTTTCTGTCATTTACCTCTATGGCTAATTGTAGCCGAAGATTGCGCTCAATTCTTTTAAATAATGTGAGCTCTTGATTTGGTTCTTCTATTGAATTGATGATGAAAATTCTGTTTTGAGAATTACAGCCTTTAGTTTCCTCGAATTCACATTGAACAAAAGTTCCTTGAATGGGTTTGTCATTCCCATTACGGCGTATTTTATAATAGACTTTATCTATTTCATCATTTATTGTAATAGATCTAACAGTTGGACAAAATGTCATGGTTTGTGCAGAGTTGTCCATCAGATTGGCAATACCCATACGAGCTGGTCTAATCTTATCTTCACTATCCAAATGATAGATGAATTCAGTGATTGGATGGCCATTTATCCTTTCTATTTCACGTTCATTATATCGTGTTTCTTCTTCAGTTCTAATCAATCCTTTTTTAAGTTCTTCATCAGTAATACCATTACGATATAATGTCATATCGACAGACATCAATCCTTTGTCCTTCGTTTCTAATGCACCCCTTATATCGATAATACGAGATAATGCGTGAGTTGTTAAGAAGCCTGTTCCGAAGCGTCCTGTACTTTGTTTATCTCGTCTTATGCCATCTTCTGTTATCTCTTCACTTCTTTTCTCTGCACTGAATTTCCATTTTAATCCCACCAATGCTTTTGCGGAAAAGGGTGCTCCATTATGTGAAAAAGAAAGGCATTGGTGCCCCTTATCATCAACATATCGACGAAAAACAACATCTACAAATTTGTCTTTCTCCCTTTTTACCACGGTATCTTTCGCATTTTGTATCAGCTCCCATGGCCAACGCTTGCAATCGACGTCTCCCGGATTGTCTAAATCACGTAATCTTGCACCGACGCTATTACAGTATTGTTCATACATTACGTCATTCTCTGCCATACGAATATCCTCCGGAATATACTTTCCTGTTTCCATATTTTTTTGTTCAATGATGAATTATTACACTGTAAAATGATATATTTAAAGTCACAAAGCGTGGACTGAATGCCATACTCTTTACTTGAAAGCCGTAAGAAACCTTGAATACAGATGTAATAATAGCAGCTCACGCTTAGCGTGAGAAACACAATGCTATCCTTGTATCCAATTTGAAAATTTCCTATGTTTTTCAAGTACAAGACAAGCATAACACTTCTTCTTTTTCTCGTATGTCTTAGAGAAAATTACTCAATCCACTTACAAAAGTAGGAGACTTTTCTGATAATACCCTATCTTCTAATATTTTTATTTGCTTTTGGAATGGAATTTATAGTACATTCTATATTTTCAATATTTTATCCTGTCAATATATGGTATACCATATCTCACTTATATATTTCATCAAATGCTCAGAGTTAATACTACGCCTATTTTTCCTTTTTGTTATCTGCCATTCTATTTCTATGCAAACTATACCATGCTTCATACCTTTTCTACTTTAAACATCAATACTATAATATTATATTATCTTTATAATATAATATTATTAGACTCTTTCTTTCAAAAAGGAAAACCATTAATTTTTTAACCACATTATGATAGGAATATAATTTAATCTCTTTTATTATTTTATCTTCACATAATAATACATCAAAACTTCCTACTTTATCTATATCATAATAAGAATTGTTTAAATTTCTCTTGAGATTTATTTGTATTTTGCTCCCTGTTTGATGCACTAAAGGTTCGAAGATAATATTATCATCGCTTTGCTGTAAAATTAACCAGTTTGTTCCTATAAGATCAACTATTTCACCTATATTGTCTTCAATAAATATATTCTTCTCTTCTAAACAAAAAACTTTTATTATCGCCATAAGAATAGCAAAAGTATTACGTGAATTTACATAATAGCCCTCTAACATATATTTTAAAGATATGTTCTCATTGACGATACATTTACTTGCTTTAACCAATCTTTCTTTTACTATACGCAAATTAAATTGATTAGATTCATTCTTTAAAGATGCTAATATATTATCACATAGTGTATTACATATAACCTTATAGTTTAATAATGATTTATCTAATAAATGATTTACTATATACTCTTTAAGCAGATTATATAACGAGTAATTGAAAGGTTCAATGTTAGAAAACTTTGATATATACCCTATAAAATCTGTATTTTCTCCATACACATGATGGTATATATTTTTTACATTATCATAATCGCATACAGTGATTATTTTATCAAAGTTATACTTATTACTTTCACCATATAATTTATTATCAAAGTGAGCAGAAAACACATTTAATATTCTGAATATATGTGCCGGATCTATTCTGTCCAAATCCTCTATAATCAATACAACCTTCTTTTTAGTACTTCTCTTATACTCTGAAATTATATTATATATTAATTGTGATATAGTATCAAACTCATTTATAGAACCTTTCCTATAATTAAAGTCCTTTATAAACTTGCCAGCCTTTTCTTCCTCTATTTCATTTATTTTCTTCTCCCATTCCTTATAACCGTCACTTATGCTTTTTATACCTTTGTATATATTCCCTAAATTTATATCCAATCCACAGAAATTAAATTGAGGTATTATTTGAATCAGATTTTCGAATACTTCTTCATAGTTTTGACTTAAATAGTAAGCAGATTTGAATGACTTTGTGTAATTTATTTTCCTGCTTATTATCGTTTTCTCAGAAAGAAGTCGTAGTAGGATATCTCTTTTTATCAATTCAAATATTTCGCCATTATCCATTACCTGATAATTTACTGGATATATAGTGATAAATAGATATTCTTTACTATACATTTTAGTGAACCGACTAAGGAAATAGCTTTTCCCATCACCGAATTTTGCCGACAATATGCACCGGTTATCAATCTCAAAATATTGCTTAAATTGCCTACATATAGGCTCTACGTCAATCATTTCCTCATTATTATCAATCATAATCACCTAAAGTTAATTCATTATAATTATCACCAGCACCACATACAACCGCACCTGCTTCAATTATTACTCAGTCTGTTAAAACAGTTCCTCTAACCTTGTCGCCAAAGTTTTGCATCGGTAAGTTCCTCGGCCGATTTCGCATTCTATTTCGGTATCTCAGTCAGTGACTTTTGAAGGACTGCATTCGTGTTCCACAACTCAGTAATCTTCTCATTAAAATTTTCGCTTGTTTTTCTTAAACCCTATAATATATATTCTTAAAATACAATACTTTAACACGTTTACCTAAATTCTTTAAGTCCTCAATTTTTCCATAATCGCTTATTAATAAGCATAAAGTTAATAATTACAAATTGATAAATATGAAATAGTTCATATTTTATATTTTAACATTATCTTATACACTCTTTCAACCCTACTCTATACTATTTGTTACAAAGAAAAATATAAGAAACAATAGTTGCAAATTATTATATAAAGTATCCATCAAAATCCAATTATAACGCAAATATAATTATTGCAGAATAACTTAAAATATATCTAACAAATTAATAAAGAAGTGCTCAACAAATTGTTATTCATTCATTGTATAGAAATATGTAACAAAAAGTCTTTTATATCATTGACATCAATATGCTATGATATACAACAAAAGTATCCAACAATAAACTTCTGTTCAAAAGAATAGATAAAAATCCATTTGTAATATTGCAGAAAAATAAGCAAAACATGTTCCGTTTGTTTAAGATTACAAGAAACTATAGGGAAGAGATTAGTTCTATAGAAATCAAACAATTAATCACAGATAAAATAATGATAAAAGCAGCTCTATCACCATATATTTTGATATATACTTTTTCCCTAAACTACCATATCACAACGCATTTATAAAAGGGCTTGCCCTGTTCACTTTTTTAAAAGAGGGAAGCCTAATTCCCCCTTCCTAAAAAGGGGGTTAGAAAAAGAAAGTTTAAAAAGGCAGCAAGCTGGATAATTTTGTTATATAGTTTACAGAACAGAATATCGAATATTTGCCATAATTTGGATCAAAATATTATCAGCTGCACTAATATAGCAATACACAAAAATAATCGTAAGAAAGGCTTAGAACTGGCTAAATTCAAAAGTTATTCTCCAGTAGCTACAGCCGTTTTTATCATATCAAAAGCGATAGAAAACCAATACAGACTTGGATCTTTTTTAATTAAAAGTTCCCAATACATCATATACGACTGAAACAATTTATACTGGAATGTCCAACAAAATTATACAACAGAATAACCTCGAGAAATAGAATTTTTGTTGTACACTATACCTGTCAAAAATATGATTAGAGCAAAATAACTATGTACAAGAAAATAGGGCTTAAAGTAACAAACAAATAAACTTGGTTACTCCATCTGCAAGTATATTATGGAAAGGATAATAGTATATAACAAAAAACTTTCTTAAGATGACATTATAACCATACTTTTATTGTAAAGTGACATAATCAAAATCTAAACAATAACCTCATCAATTCATCAATTCATCAAAAAACAATTGTATCACATAACGTAGAATTATATAAAAAAGCAATAAGCACTTTTATATTTAAACGAAATTTCATACTTTTGAGATATATCTTTTGTTTTTTACTATTAACGCCTTTCATAATAGTAATAATTTATAACAATATACAGCATGATTAAAATTTATAGTATGAATACTTGCCCGGACTGTATTTATGTAGAAGAGCAAATACAGGGAGACGACAGATATGAAATTATAGACATAGGTTCGCATGTAAAATATTTAAAGGAATTTCTAAGAATCCGTGATAATAATCCTGTTTTTAATGAAGCGAAAAAAGTTGGAGCTGCAGGTATTCCATGTTTTGTTTTAGAGGATGATTCTGTTACACTCATACCAGAAGAAGCCGGACTTGCATCAAGACCAATTATAGAAGGAATGTCATGTAATATAGACGGAAGTGGTTGCTGATACATATTTTGAGACATCTAACCTATCATATAATAAAGCTTACATATGAAATCTGTTTATTATATGATAGGTTGTACTAATAATGACCGTTAATCACAAACTGACTTTTAGATAATAATTGGCAGTTCATATGGTTTACTATCCTTCTCATTCAGGAATCGTGTATATTGGAGATACAATTTCTAATATAATAAAATGATAATGGCGTAGTAAACTATGCAAAGTGCAGTGATATTTTACAAAAATTGAAATCATAATGTACAATGGATAATTCAATCAAACAATATGCCATAGGTGAACTTCTTGACGGGAGGTATTTCTACATACCATCCTACCAGAGAGGATATAGATGGACAGAGAAACAAGTAGGTGATCTCTTACGTGATCTTCTCTGTTTTGCTAACGATTTTGCTAATGAAGGAAAAGAAAAAAAACAGGATCAGTTTTATTGTCTTCAACCTGTCATAGCTCGTCCAATCACAGATGAAGATAAGCTTAAATCTATGTTTGGAACTGAATACAATGAAGGTATTCTAAGTCATGGTGTGTGGGAGATTATAGATGGGCAGCAGCGTCTGACAACTATATTTCTACTATACAGGTACCTTCTCGATCAAAAAGGATGGAATGCGGAAACCTTGAAAGAAGAGGAAGATGGTAAAGAACTATATCATATCTGCTATGCTACTCGTGATGGTTCTACAAAATTCCTTGAAGGATTGACTATGAAGACCATCAAGGATAACGATGAGGACATCTTGAGAGACAACGTGGATTACTTTCACATGGCAAATGCATTCAAATATATAAGTGAATGGATTAAAACAGATGGTAAAACAATCAATATTCGCTATCAATTGGGTGGCAGTCTTGACAATATCAGAAATTCATTCTTTAAGCTTCTAAATGGCATGAGTGACACCAAAGGTGGCTCTGTACAGATTTTATGGTATGAAATTGAAGAGGTAAAGGAAAAGAATAACATTAAAGAATTTCAGAAGATCAATACAGGAAAGATTCGTCTTACAGATGCGGAACTTATCAAAGGATTGTTCTTATTGAAAAAGAACTTTACTTCTGGTGATAAATATATTAAGCAATCTGAATTAGCTTTGGAATGGGAATATATTGAGAACACACTTCATGCAAACAATTTCTGGTATTTCCTTCAGAAAAAGGGATATGATATGCCTAACCGCATTGACCTCCTTTTTAATCTGATTTACAAAAAGAATGCTCTTAAAGAAATTCCTGAAACAGAATGGGATGCTAAAATAAAGGAAATTGATGCTCAGTTAATGGATGCAAGACAAAGTGAGATATTCCGTTTCTATTACAACCGTTTTGAAGGAAAAATGGGCGAAGAACTTCAGCATGAAGTTGCTATTGCCTGGGATGAAGTGATGGAATTATTTAGAACACTTGATGATTGGTTCTGTACCCCTTCTATTTATAACTACATTGGCTTACTTAGTCAGTGTGGTGAAGATCTTTGTAGGCTTATTCTTCATTTTGAATATATGCCAGAAACTACGTGTCGAGATGATTTTGAGAAATACCTTAAAGAGCGTATTTCATACCACTTACGTGGTACGAAAGTTGATGATGAAAATAAGCAGATTCTCAATACATACAATAAAGATCACAATACTATATACAAGTTATTACTGACCCTAAACATACATCTTCTGAATGAACAAAATCAAAAGTTGGAATCAGAATCAGATGTATATAAATTCCCATTTGATGTACTTAGTGCTCAGAACTGGGATATTGAGCATATTGACTCATTCCATACTAATGCTTTAAAAAAGGAAAAAGATAAGCAGGAATGGATTAAAATAGCTATGGCTGATCGTAAAAATGATTTGAAGGATGATGAACTTATTGCTTTAAAACAAAAATTAGATGAAAATGCTTTAGATGATGCCATTATTATCTTGAAAAAGAATGCACAAGAGGTGGAAGTAGATGAAGAAATCAAGAACACCATAGGTAACTTGACATTACTTGATGCAGCTACTAATAGAATGTATGGAAATAGTTTGTTCTGCACAAAAAGACGCATTATCATAGAACGAATCAAACAAGGGGTCTTTGTACCTATTGCAACACAATATATCTTCGCTAAATTCTTTGACGATAAAGGTACCAACCGTTCTTTATGGACAAAGGAAGACATGGAAGCATATCATAAATACATCTATGATGCTTTGAAAAAATATATAAAATTAGAGGAGGTTGAAGAATGAGTAATAGATATACTTTTTTAGATATATACAAGAATGATTTAGATCTTAATAAAGACACAAAGGTTAAAATCAATCAGATAGTTATCCCTAAGATTCAACGTCCATATGCTCAGGGAAGACCAGACGGTGTATGTACTTATATTCGTAATACACTTCTGAATGAAATGTTTGCAAATTTCAAAACAGATGAGGTTTTTGATTTCAACTTCATATATGGAATTGTTCGTTCTTCTAATGAAACCTATGTCATGGAATTATTGGACGGGCAGCAACGTATGACAACCTTATTCCTGATTTATTGGTATATTGCAAATCGCGAACTTAACGAAGGCGAAGAGGCAGATACTGAGATTCGTAATGCACTTGGCCGTTTTGTCTATGAAACACGTTCCACTTCAACCGTATTCTGTCAGAGATTAGCATCTTATCACATTGACCTTTCAGACACTAAACCATCAAAGGCAATAAGGAAAGCAAAGTGGTACTTCAAATCATTCGATAGAGATAGTACGATAAGTGCTATGCTCGTTATGCTTGACGCGATTCATGATAGATACAACAGCCAGGACAGCAATGAACTTTACAAGAAACTTGATAATATCCAGTTTTATGTAAAGTCTCTTGGCTACTTTAACCTATCTGAGGAACTTTATATCAAAATGAATGCACGTGGTTTGCAGTTGAGTCCATTTGAGAATTTCAAGGCAGACCTAATCAATTTCATAAATAATAAAGAATACGCCCCATATAAAGAACTTGTACCATTATACAAGAAAGACAGTGATGACAAAGTGGAATTTAACTTTAATTTCTCTGTTAAACTTGATGCAAAGTGGATAGATATTTTCTGGAAAAAGGGAGATGAAAACTTTGACGCTGCATACATGAGCTTCTTCTCTCGTTTCTTCGCCTGTAAGTATATAGTATCGACAAAAGATATTGTATCTGATAGAGATATGCGACAGGATAAAACTATACGTCAGTTATATACTGATGCAGAGAATAGAAATGAAGCAATTGAGTACCTTGGCTTCCAGGAGTTCGAAAATCTACTTTCCAAGCATCCTGAGTATATCATGATTTTGGATAAGGTTTTTGATGTATTCTATGAGTATGACCATAAAGATGGTAAAGGTTTTATCTATAAATCAATGCTTCCTTCATGGGAGAAGAAAAATTCTGAAGAAGGCGATGATTTCTATAATAACTTGTCATCCAAGATGACTCATACCAAACTTATTTTACTGGGAGCAGTCATTGAGTTTATTGAAGCATACGATACATTTGACATAGATGTGTTCAAACAATGGATGCGAGTAGTATGGAACATTGTAGAAAATACGAATATTGACAGCTTAACGCCTGTGTCTTCATTGATACGTAAGCTTTCTGCTGTTATTCATAATACAGCGATTAGATCATCAGAAGGTTTATCATTCTATGCCGCCCTTTCTCAATGGAAAGATGATAGCAATGACGAACGTGAAAATAGAGCTCTGCTCGAAGAAACAGAAAAAGCAAAGCGTATTTCAGAGAACAGTGATTGGCTTAACATGTTCAAACAAGCAGAACAGCATCCATTCTTTAAGGGTATGGTATTGTTTTTCTATGAGCCAGGCTTATCGTTGGAAAATTTCAGACACAGATATGAGTTAGCAAAAGACATGTTTGATGAAAATGGTATATCTAAATTATATCGTACAGATCATTTGTTAATTCGTGCTATTGTTAGTCAATTCAATTCATGGGATGAACTGAAGGAAAGATATATTACTGAACGAGCAGAGTCTAACAAATATTTAAAGAACATTCTCGCTTCTCATGAAAGAGTGCGTAATATGTTCTCAGAGTTACTGAATGATGCAGATGAATCTGCTGTTGAGAGTCGTCTACATGAATACATAGATGAAGAGAAGGATTTCATATCATGGAATGGTGGTAATGACGGATACTGCGATATGGCAGTAAAAAGACTTAAAGAAGACATCAAACTTTATGATTGGATTGCTGCGGAGGAAAGACAAAACAAATCTGTTTTCCGTATTTACTGGTATGAGGGTCATATTATGTTCGCAGTTCCAAGAAAGCAGTATGCAAAAGTTGCCCTTGATACAGAACGAGCAAAGACAGCATATAAAATTGCCGAAAGCTACGGGATGGACTATTATGATAATAACCAGTTACAAATGTATAAAAAGTATGGAGACAGTTTCGGCAACGAGATTTGGCTCAAACAGGATAGACAGAATTGTACTCTATGGATTGGTTTCTGTCAGCATCATGATTTAAGGATTCAGATAGAATGCAAGACAAAAAAATATGCCAAGGAATTATTGGAAGTGTTTGAAGGAAGTGACTATATCGATGATGATGAAAGATGGATAAAGCTACCATATCAGAAACACTTCAAGTATCAAAAAACATATAGAGACTTGGCAAACGTTCTGGAGAATATATTTGATAATATACCTGAACTTTAATCCGCAATTTAAAAATAGAGATTAATGTTGACAGCTCAAAGTATTAAGGCTAATTGTAGCATGGCCATTATCAGATGGCTACGTATTAAAATGCCTTATGAGTATTTAACAATGGATATCACAACATACAACATATCCCAATTGAAGTTTTATAAAAAAACAGACTGCAACATTAGTGTTCACTAAAAATTATAGGCCAAGTTTAATGGCGCTATAAAATATTTTGTATAAATGGAAAATACGGGATTCAAAGTGAGTTCCGTATTTTTGAAATCATAATAAAAATACTTTCAATTTTTATAAGTAAATCTATGGAACAACAGTTTTGCCAAAGTTGCGGTATGCCTCTCACTGATACAAATAAAGGAACAAACTCTGATGGAAGTTTGAGCAATGAATACTGCTCCTATTGTTATCAGAAAGGACAATTCACACAAGATTTTAACATGAACCAGATGATAGAATTTTGTGCTCAATTTACGGATCAGATAAATAAGGAGACAGGATGGAATCTTACTCCGGAACAGGCTAAGGAAAATATGAGACAATTCTTCCCTAGTCTTAAACGATGGAAAGAAAAAGATGAAAGAACACTTACAGAAAAAGCAACTGGCTTGTTAGCACAATGTAAGGACATTACGATTGCCTCAATTGATAACGAAGGATTTCCACGTCCGGTTCCAATGTCCAAAATCAGTTCAAAAGGATGTAATGAGGTATGGCTGGCAACCGCTGCCAATTCTGTGAAGGTTACAGATTTCACACTGAACAACAAAGCCGGACTTTGTTATTCAAACTATGGTGACAGTGTCGGCTTGAGAGGAATCATTGAGATTATAACTGATGATAACATACGAAAAGAAATGTGGCAGGACTGGCTTATTAATCACTTTCCGTATGGCCATACAGATCCTAATTTTGTACTTTTACATTTCATAGGAAAAGAGGCTACATTTTGGATTAATGGAGAATTTGCGCACGAAAAGTTGTAATATAAATTCATATTATTAAGAATAGACATAGCATTCTTTATGTCTTGCATTCATTATGAAAAAAGTAAGATATTTATGACAATAACCTTCTACTGAAAGGACAAAATTACAAAATGCAAATCAAAAATGGCCGACAATGGAAATTCATAATTTATTGGATGTCAAATCAAGAACCGAGCTGCGTGAATGGTTAATACAGAACCACAAAACTGAGAAAGAATGCTGGGTAGTGGTAAAACGTGGTAGACCTACGGATAACAATACTTTCTGGTATATCGATGCTGTAGAAGAAGCCCTATGCTTCTTCGGTTGGATAGACAGTACTACTAAAAAAATAGCAGATGATGTAACAGTCCAGAAACTTTGTCTACGAAAGCCAAAAAGCAATTGGTCCGAGCTCAATAAAGAAAGATGCCGCAGAATGGAACGATTAGGACTGATGACAGATGCAGGAAGAGCCGTTCTACCTGATATGTCACCTAATGGTTTTATCATAGACAAGGATATATTACACAGACTACAATCTGACCCAGTAGTGTGGAACAACTTCTGCCAATTCCCTGATTTATATAAACGAATCAGAATTGATACTATCCAAATTAAAAAGAATCAACCTGAACTTTTTGAAAGTCGCCTGAACAAATTCATAGAAAATACCCGAAAAGGACTTCTCTACGGAGAATGGAATGACAACGGAAGATTATAAAAATACAGGAAAGCATTAACCTATTTCTATTTTTATTACCTTTGTATCTAGGATATTAAAAACAAAGATTGTTCAACCTATGAAATGGCAATTGTGCATATAGCTGCGCATAATAAATAGCATTTTTAATTCAAGCTATCAATATACAGGCTTATAATACAGGTCTGTACTTCTTTATTCTGCCATTATATCAAATAATTATTTTACAAATAAGTTATGTCACCAGTTGACAGAACTTGTTGTATTTTATCATGTTGAACAATGAATTATACATATAAAAACATATGGCTCATCAACTTTCCGGTTATGATGAGCATCCTTATCGAACAACTTATAAATATAACTGACGCTATCTTCTTAGGTCATGTTGGTGAAATAGAATTGGGGGCATCTGCACTTGCCGGAATCTGGTACCTTGCCATTTATATGCTCGGTTTCGGATTCAGTATAGGGCTGCAAGTCGTTATTGCACGGCGTAATGGCGAGCAGCAATATTCAGAAACAGGTAGGACATTCTTTCAGGGACTGCTTTTTCTGTCTGGTTTAGCAGTTCTACTGTGCACTATTTCGAAAATATTATCTCCCATGATTCTTAGCAATCTGATTGCATCTGAGAAAGTCTATTCTACTGTTATTGACTATCTGGACTGGCGCATTTGGGGATTAATGTTTTCTTTCCCATTTCTTGCGTTGCGGTCTTTCCTGGTCGGTATCACACTTACAAAGCCCTTGAACAAAGCTGCCTTCACTGCAGTATTGGTGAATATACCTTGTAATTGGCTTTTCATATTTTATTTCGATATGGGAATAGCAGGTGCTGCAATAGCGTCATCTTTTGCTGAATTATGCTCATTGATAATATTGTCTATCCATGTTTTACGAAAAATGGACAGAAAGGTTTATGGTCTGAACTGGCAGTTTAATAAAAACATATTCCATCATGTCTGCCGTGTATCTATCTGGAGCATGTTCAATCCGTTTATTGGTGTGGCCTCATGGTTTGCCTTCTTCGTAGCCATTGAGCATTTAGGCGAATTGGAACTGGCAGCGACAAATGTAATACGTAGCATATCTACCTTGTTTTTTGTTATTGTCAATTCATTGGCAGCAACTACCGGCTCATTGGTAAGTAATCTGTTGGGAGCAGGACAAAAGAATCAGATTTTCCCGTTATGTAACCGGGTTATCCGTTTGGGATATGCCGTGGGATTCCCACTTATTATTCTTTCTATAATCTGTTTCAATCCACTTTTTAATATTTACTCGGATAATGAGGGGCTAATGCAAATAGCACAGCTGCCATTTACAGTAGCGTTGTTGAATTATGCCTTTGCCTTACCTGGTTATGTATATATGAATGCTGTCACAGGGACAGGTGCCACACGTACAACCTTCATTTTTCAGACTGTAACCATTATAGCCTACCAGATTTATTTATGGACGATAAGCAATTTAAGCTCCTCCCTGTCTGTATATTGGACAGCAGAATACTTATATGTGATATTGCTTGGAATGCTTTCCATTATATATCTTAAATGCAAAAACCATTAATCATTTGAATCCCATGATGGAAAAAGACCTGTCTATCGAAGTCGGCGATTACACTTTCAAGTGAATAAAATACTTTTCAACCATATCTTTAAGCTGATCCGATGACAGGTTTACTATGCCTATTGATTCAATAAGTGAAAACTCTTCTTTATTCTTACCAATAATAAACTTACGTTCATGACCGTCTATTTCAGCAAGCAAATGGAAATTTCCCTTATATGCCTGCTCCATACGGATATTCTTCATAGTATGTCCGTTTATGACAAATTCGCATATTTCAGGAGCCATTTCCTCTAACTCTCCCCATGATTTCAGACGGTCAAATATAGTGTTTTCGACACGTCCTACCCACTGTTCAGCAACACCATATTTAGTGGCAACCGTCCGAAATTGTTTTATGGCATTAACTATATCACGTATTATTGCATCAGGCCTACGTATTCCATTATCTTTAGCAAATTGAATAACATCATCCCGTGTTATATCCCTAAGTTTTGCCCTAATATACATGCAATGATCTTCATTTGGCAAGAATCCTCCATTGTCAAATATATAAGTTACATCGTATGCAGGAGACAGACGCCAAGTACCGTCTTCACTCATAACGAATGAAAAATTCTTATTGTGATCATCTGTATTGTTTGCCAATACATTAAAGACCATCCTGCGGAATACCTCATAACAGTCTGTTTCCGGCAGATGGAGCTTCCGACATACTGTAATCAATTGTTCGTAACTGTCCGCATCGGGGCTAATTGCAGCCAAAGTTTGTGTATGAATCTTTTTTCCATAATTACGGTCAAAGCGTTTTGTCATAAAATGATTATTTCCGTCCACCTGATAGAGTTTGGAAGGCATCATATTTATCCCTGCCATTGTAGCAAGTTCATAGTAAGACATCTCCAATTCTGCCGAGCTGTATTGCAAATTCCCAAATTTGACCAGATAGTAATCAAATTCCTCTAATCCGGAAATCTGCCCGCTACGAACCTCACCACTCTTTCGATTAATGGCAACAATGGCCTTAGGTTGACGACCACCGGCTGAAGTACCAACCGTAAGTAATGATTGCATTGTTACCGAATCTTCAGGTAGGATTCTGGCATTTTCTCTTTCTGAGAATATACGCTCTGCTAAATTTGCCAATGATTTGATATCTATTTTTTCAGCCTTACGCTCTCTTGAAACCTCAGGCAAAAATTCCAAAGCTCCCATTCCACACTTTCCTATAAATGAGAGTTCGTCAAGAGGAGTAATATCTGCGTTTGACAAGTGATTCTGTTGGCGCCATAATTCAAAAAGTTGATTACCCCATGATTCAGGCAACGAATCTGCTAAAAATGTCGGTAATTTTTGATAAATCTTGGCCTCTTCTCCCCATACGGGTGTAAGTCCTCTCGCTCCATCAACCGGTGCAGCTAATGGAGAAATGTTAAGACCTTTCCTCAAGAAGACCGGATTATACATAAAATAGGACAACCTGCGTCTGGCATCCCATGCCAATCTACCAATTTCCTCACCCCAAAGGATTACTTTTAACGACTGTACCATAAATTTATGCTATTTAGAGTGTCTGACACGCTGTACCTTTTTATTATTCCTACGCATCAGGTAAGGAGATTCAGGCAACTCTGGAAGAAGATTGTCTATAGTGTTAATCTGTCCGACCACTTTCAACAACACAATAAATGTTGACAATGAAATATTGCCAGCTGTACCATTCTCGAATTTGTGGATGGTTGTAAGTCCAATACCGGATTGCTCAGAAACATCTTTCTGAGTAAGATTGCAACGAATTCTATATTCTTTAAATCTGTTGCCTAAGAGCCTTACAAGCTCAGGAGTGGAGTATTCATAGAAATCTACCATATAAGCCGTATTTATATATCATTATAATGATAGTTACATATATTTTTAAGTATTAATCTTCACTATTATGAAGATTATAAATATAAAACTATGTAATTTCTGAGAATAAAACTAATTTTCCTTAGAAAACTTATCGTCAGATTATAGTGATTGATTGTAAATCCTATATTTTATATTTGTTATTTGTCCTATTTCGCTATTTCCCTCATGAAGTTTTTATTGCAAAAAAATGGCTTATCAACCACGCATAAACATGGAGATAAGCCAACTTTTAATTACAACGTTCCATTAAGAAATAGGCTCTACACGTTTCTCAGGCTCCCATTCGGTATGAGAAATAATATCATGATATTGCTCCAGAGTAAGAAAAGAGTTTTTCTCATCAGAACATTCATACTCCCAAGGAAGCTCATAGACGGTACCTTCTTCCTGATATCCCATATAGTTATGGTATGAATCAGGAACCAGTCGGACAAAATCCTCTTCCTTCAGAATACTCAGAAGTTTCTCTGCATCGTAAATATGTAATGGAGCATCAGCCTTATACAGGGAGACAGCCACCTCCATAGCCAATCCGACATTGGATGAATAACTGTTGGAAACAACAATCTTCCATCCCTGATGTTGAACATTTGAAACTAAGATATTCAAACGTGAAAGCCCAAGTTCACCGTAATGATCCGTTGCAAACCGTATGAAATCCTCCTGGCTGTCGACGTTATAAAGGTTCTCCACATCCACATACTTCATATACTTGTAATAAGCCACATCCGAGATTTTTTGGAGATCTCTTTTTGAATCCTTATTGATACGTCCACCGATACCCCGTTTCTTATGATAAGCCTTATAAGCTTCGTTAGCAATACGATAAAATTTACAATACTTTCGTATGGTCATAGTCTCTATAGGAGATAAAGAACACCCCTGTATTGAGTTCCCTAAAGCCTTAACTGTCATTTCCCGGTCCTCTACATCAATCCTAAGACTCGGAACTATGCGAACCAGGTTCTTTCTGGAAATCCTACCTGTACGTTGCTGGTATGGCAGATTGTTTGCTACATACTCATTAAACCCGTCGGAATCTGCTATAATAACACCAATCATAAGATTCAAAAAGTCGAAAAAACGTGTAAGGTTCTCCTTGCAACAAACATCATCGAACTCCTTTTCATTATACGAGGAGCGGTTAGAAATAACAAAGTGGGTAAATTTCCGGTCGGTAACATGAATCGACCGGTTATTCCCGTGTTTTCTTGAGGTTACATAGAACCAGCGCGTTTCCATCGGATTGAACGCAAGCCAGTCCGACAGATATGCATCCATGCTGCTGTATTCTCCCGAAGCAATCAGTTCCTCTGCATTACCCCAATCTTCTGATGTTGGCCGAGGCACCTCTATATAAAACCCACGATACTCTTCATCACCAATCACGGCAAGACGCTCAAACTGACGCTGAGTCTCAATCATCCTTTCCAGTAAATTCCCTTCAACAACAATTTCCCAATGATGATTTTCGCCCAATGCTTCCAGATCTAATGTAGTCAGACCAACTTCCTTAGCTAAATCGCAAAGGTATTTTCTATCTATGATTTTTCTTTCATTCATCGCTGTACTCATTTAATTTCAATAAACTTGCCCGATTCAAATCCATTCATCAGATGCTCATCTGCAAAAATATATCCCATTTGGTTAGAGATTACCTTGGTCCCTCCTATTTCCGTATCAATATTGGTATGCGAATGTCCATATATCCATGTATCAATCCTACTATTGGCAATTAAATTATCATACTCACTTGCAAATGCACTGTTCAGAACAGATCCTCTATGGTGCGCTGCTACTACTTGGAGTGTAGGCAAATGATGTGTGACCACCACAATATGGTTTGCTGTGCTCTCTTCGATGTTTTTCCGAATAAAGTCAATACTGATCTCGTGCATCCGGTTGAATTCCTCCACTTGCAGTAGCTTCCCGCCAAACTTAATCTGACGGAAGTCGTTCATACCTTTCCATACAAAATATTCATCATTCGGATTGATATGCGACCAAAGCGTACTCAGTATAAAGTCCGTATCATCGATGCGGACAGCCTGATTCTGATAGTAACCCACATTCTCCCGCAACATCCACTTCCATTGAAAACCGCGTTCCATCACATCCGAATAGTTATAGTATTCATGATTACCAGGAACAATCAATACCTGACGGTAATTTTTGGATGCCCACTTCCAGAAATTCATAACTGGAGCAGTCTTATCCTTGAGATAGGAAATATCTCCTGCCAGCACCAGTACATCGCCTGTAACAGGCAATTCATTATATCTCAGATATCTGCTATTCTCCTGAAATTCGAGATGCAAATCACTCATATATTGTATTCTCATTTCATCATTCTCCTTCCTTTAATTGTTCTATCTGTTTTCTATTATCATCTTTACCTGTGCAAATGATACCGGTGTGAAATTATTGTTATCTACACCTACATCATACTGAGTCGGGAAAAGCATTTTCAACCGCGGAACATCCTTTCCGGTGTTATGCCTGCTGGTATGTACATGCCCGAAAAGTTGCCATGTATCACTGTAAGCTCCTCCATAACAAAGGAATGGACAATGATTCAGATAAATTTTCTGTTTATCAACTTCAATATGCATCTGCATCGTTATCTGTTCAAAGTACTTCGTATAATTCTGCCTGAGATTCTTTATATCGTGATTGCCGGCTATAAGATATATTTTCCCATTCAACCTGTTTAGTACATTTATCCATTCGGCAGAACCTCCCAAACAAAAGTCTCCCAAATGAAATATTATATCATCAGGGCCAACCACGCTGTTCCAGTTGGCTATTATCGTTTCATTCATGTGGATTACATCTTTGAAGGGCCTGTTGCAGAACCGGATGATATTGGTATGGTTAAAGTGCGTGTCAGATGTAAAGAACACCCTGCTTCCATCAAATTTATAATTCATAATTTTGTTCATTTATGCGCATCACTGCGCGGTTAATAATACATTGTATTTTGCCCATGGACGGAATTGACGGAGAAGGACGCATCGAGCGGATGTCACCAAAAGGCATAAAGAAAAAGCCGTCGAAAAGTTTTAATCAGGACTTTCCGACGGCTTTCTATTATAATTATCAGAGGGTTATCAGCATCATTGTAACCTCAATAATATACATAAAGATCGTTGGAAAGTGTAATTGTATTTATTCAATGATTCAATGCTTGATGCATGAACATACGACACACGCTCAAAGCATTTTGTGCTTCGATATAATGTATTTGCAGGTATGTTCATTCTATTATGTTGCATCGTTGTTATATATAAATTATATTGCAAAGTTACGAATATTATTGAGAATCAATAAATTCTTATATACCTCAAATCCGCAACTAAGCTCTTCAGCGTCCTTCTTGCGTCTAAACGTCCTCT
>ERZ772882.1148-NODE-1148-length-30695-cov-5.458061_pt1 | contig 30695 bp, 27 predicted proteins | sample MGYA00580576_ERZ772882 | MGnify/ENA primary metagenome ERZ772882 (study PRJEB29015, sample SAMEA2737658) | human gut metagenome | biome: human gut; feature: human-associated habitat; material: faeces | place: China | collected 2012 ... | reverse complement strand
TGCAATCGGGGTGTGACGAAACCCTTAAGAGGATGAACCGCCATTATGATACCGATTTTTACCGTGACCTTGTTTTGAGGATAAGGAAAATATTTAAAAATGCGGCGATAACCACAGATGTTATGGTAGGCTTTGCCGCCGAAACTGTCGCCGCCGCCTACACGGTCAACGATATGTATACGGTACTGCTTGCTGAAATAATAATCCTTGCCGTCGTAAAGCATTGCCGCCCAATCGTTATTGTTAGCGGAGATAGAACCTCTCAGCGTTATCGCGACATGGGAGAAGCCGAAACGCTCGCAAAGCTGTTTCGCAACATCCTTGTAGCCCTCGTGATTTACCTCGCCCTTGGTTACATCCGTATTTGCGGCTTTAATGCCGAATACATCCGCGGCGTCCTCTTCATTGGCGATGCAAACATCAACATACTTCATAAGCTCGCCCATTACCTTGCAGGCTTTTTCCATTGTCCAAAGCTTTTTGCGGTAGTTAAGGTCACAGCTTACCTTAACGCCGTATTTTTTTGCCGCCTTTAACGCTTCAAGGCAGATGTCCGCCACATTATCGCCGAGAGCGGGGGTAATTCCCGTAAAGTGGAACCAGTCCGCACCCTTGAAAATTTCTTCCCAGTTAAAGTCCTCGGATTTAGCTTCGGCTATTGCGGAATGAGCGCGGTCGTAAACCACCTTTGAGGGACGCTGTGACGCACCTTTTTCAAGGAAGTATATTCCCACACGGTCGCCGCCTCTTGTTATAAGCGAGGTATCAACGCCGAATTTGCGGAGTGAATTTACCGCCGCCTGACCTATCTCATGTGTCGGGAGCTTTGAAACAAAAGCGGCGTCAACACCGTAGTTCGCAAGCGAAACCGCCACATTTGCCTCGCCGCCGCCGAAGGTGGCGCCGTATTTGTCGGCCTGTAAAAAACGGTAGTAGCCTTCGGGAGCCAGTCTTAACATAAGTTCGCCGAATGTAATAACTCTCATTTTCTTATCTCCTTTAAAAGTGCGACAGCCTCAGCCGTCATTTTTTCTATTTCGTCAAATTTGCCGCTGTCAACCTTGTCGGACGGAACCATCCAGCTTCCGCCGCAGGCAAATATCGCTTTGCAGTTTAAGTAATCGGCAAGGTTTGATACATTTATTCCGCCTGTCGGCATAAAACGGACCATAGTGTAGGGCGCCGCCATAGCCTTTATCATTTTAACGCCGCCCGCCGCCTCGGCAGGGAAGAATTTGAGGTATTTAAGACCGAACGAAAGTGCCTTTTCAACCTCGCCCGGAGTGCAAACACCGGGTATTATCGGATAGCCCTTGTCTATACAGTGGCGCACAACCTCGGGATTAAGTCCCGGACTTACTATAAACTTTGCGCCTGCCGACATGGCTTTATCCGCTTGAACGGGCGTAAGCACGGTTCCCGCCGCAACGAGCATATCGGGATATTTCTTTGTGATAAGTTTTATAGATTTCTCCGCGGCATCGGTACGGAATGTGATTTCCGCACAGTTAAGACCGCCGTTCCTGAGTGCGGTTGCAAGCTTTACTGCGTTTGCCGCATCGTCAAGCTTTACTACCGGAACTACTCCGGCGGCAGATATTTTTTCAATCAGATTATCCATAAGGTCATCCTTGTTTCGTATAGTGAAACAGCGTTTCAAAATCTCAATCATATTTTACCACTTTGCAATAATTTGTCAAGCGGTGTTTGCAAAAAACTTTGTTTTGTGGTAATATTTTCTATGTGAAAGGAATGACGCCTATGGCAGAACAGAATTCGGTGCAATCGGTAGAGCGCACCTTCAAAATAATAGAACTGCTTTGTAAGAAGGGCAGTTGCGGCGTAACGGAGCTTTCCGCGGAATCCTCGCTTAACAAAACCACGGTTTTCAGACTGCTGTCAACGCTGTTACTCCTCGGGTATGCCGAAAAGGATGCGGCGACCGAGAAATATTCGCTTACGCTTAAGTTTTTAAAGCTTTCTTCAAGCCTGCTTACGGATATAGACATACGGCGCTACGCAATGGAACACTTAGAGCAGATTGCGGCGGCAACCGGCGAGACGGTCCACCTTGTTGAAAGAAGCGGAAACGAGATTATATACATCGACAAATTCGATTCCGCGCAAAATTCGGTGCGTATGGTTTCGAGAATCGGACTGTCGCTGCCTATGGTGTATACCGCCGTCGGAAAAGCGATAATGGCAAGACTTCCCGAAAACGAAGTGAAGGAAATATGGGACTCGACGGAGATAGTGAAAAAAACCGAAAAAACCGTTACTTCATACACCGAATTTTTAAAGGAGCTTGACGGCGTGCGTAAAAACGGTTACGCCACCGATATTGAAGAAAACGAAGACGGTGTGTGCTGCGTAGCCGCCGCCGTTGCGGATGTGTACGGCGAATACCGTTACGCGTTCAGCGTATCCGCGCCCGTTTCGCGTATGAACGGGGAAAAGCTCGCAAAGGTCGGAAGGACGGTTGTGGGAACGGCAAAAAGGATATCAAACGGCGAAAAAGCCGATAAAAATATAGTAAATATTATATAAATTAAATTTATTTGATAAAATATTAAAAAAAAACTTTATTTTTGCATAAAAGCTTGATATAATGATAGAGATACCTGCCGTAACAGTGCAGAGTAGCTTTGTTAACAATGGATACTATCCATAAAAATTTAGGAGGTCGATTCTTAATGAGTCACAAGTACGTTTACCTTTTCAGCGAAGGCAACGCAAAAATGCGTGAGCTTTTGGGCGGTAAAGGCGCTAACCTTGCAGAAATGACCGGCTTAGGTCTTCCGGTTCCGCAGGGCTTCACCATTTCCACCGAGGCTTGCACTCAGTATTATGAGGACGGTCAGAAGATCAACGATGAAATCCAGGCTCAGATAATGGAATATATCGAGAAGATGGAAGCTATCACCGGCAAAAAGTTCGGCGATAAGGAAAATCCGCTCCTCGTTTCTGTTCGTTCGGGCGCCCGTGCTTCAATGCCCGGTATGATGGATACCATTCTTAACCTCGGTCTTAACGAAGAGGTTGTTAATGTAATTGCGGAAAAGTCTAACAATCCCCGTTGGGCTTGGGACTGCTACAGAAGATTTATTCAGATGTACTCCGATGTTGTTATGGAGGTCGGCAAAAAGTACTTCGAGCAGCTTATCGACGCTATGAAGGAAAAGAGAGGCGTTACTCAGGATGTTGAGCTTACCGCTGATGACCTTAAGGAGCTTGCAGGCCAGTTCAAGGCTGAATACAAGTCTAAAATAGGCACCGATTTCCCGACCGATCCTAAGGAGCAGTTAATGGGCGCTATCAAGGCTGTTTTCCGCTCATGGGACAACCCCCGTGCAAACGTATACCGTCGTGATAACGATATTCCGTATTCTTGGGGTACTGCCGTTAACGTTCAGATGATGGCGTTCGGTAATATGGGCGACGATTGCGGTACAGGCGTTGCGTTCACCCGTGACCCGGCTACCGGCGCTAAGGGCCTCTTCGGTGAGTTCCTTACCAACGCACAGGGCGAGGACGTTGTTGCAGGCGTTCGTACTCCTATGCACATTTCCGAAATGGAAGAAAAATTTCCCGAGGCTTTCAAGCAGTTCAAGGATGTTTGCCAGAGACTTGAAAACCACTATCGCGATATGCAGGATATGGAGTTCACCGTTGAACACGGCAAGCTCTTTATGCTCCAGACCCGTAATGGTAAGAGAACCGCTCAGGCAGCTCTTAAAATTGCGTGCGACCTTGTTGACGAGGGTATGATAACAGACGAAGAAGCAGTTCTTATGATCGACCCGCGTAACCTTGATACACTTCTCCATCCGCAGTTTGACGCTAAGGCTTTAAAGGCGGCAACACCGGTCGGCAAGGCTCTTCCGGCTTCTCCCGGAGCTGCCTGCGGTAAGATTGTATTTACCGCTGAAGACGCTAAGGCTTGGGGCGCTCGCGGCGAGAAGGTTGTTCTCGTTCGTCTTGAGACCTCACCTGAAGACATTGAAGGTATGAAAGCGGCTCAGGGTATACTCACCGTTCGCGGCGGTATGACCTCTCACGCTGCCGTTGTTGCGCGCGGTATGGGTACCTGCTGCGTTTCCGGCTGCACCGCTATCAATATGGATGAAGAAAACAAGCAGTTTACCCTTTCGGGCAAGACCTATCATGAGGGAGATTATCTCTCACTTGACGGCTCTACCGGTAACATTTACGACGGCATAATCCCGACCGTTGACGCTTCCATCGCAGGCGAGTTCGGCAGAATTATGGCTTGGGCTGATAAGTACCGTAAGCTCGGCGTTCGTACCAATGCGGATACTCCGAGAGACGCTAAGAAAGCGGCTGAGCTCGGCGCTGAGGGTATCGGTCTTTGCCGTACAGAGCATATGTTCTTTGAGGGCGACAGAATCGACTACTTCCGTCAGATGATCTGCTCATCTACCGTTGAAGAGCGTGAAAAGGCTCTTGAAAATATCATTCCGTTCCAGCAGGGCGACTTTGAAAAGCTTTATGAAGCACTTGAGGGCAAGCCGGTTACTATCCGCTTCTTAGATCCCCCGCTTCATGAGTTCGTTCCTACCGAGGAAGCCGACATTAAAAAGCTTGCTGACGCACAGGGCAAGAGTGTTGAAGATATTAAGGCTATCATCGCTTCCCTCCACGAGGCTAACCCGATGATGGGTCACCGCGGCTGCCGTCTTGCGGTAACCTATCCGGAAATTGCTAAAATGCAGACCACCGCTGTTATCCGAGCTGCTATCAATGTTAAGAAGGCTCACGCCGATTGGAATATAGTTCCCGAAATTATGATTCCGCTCGTAGGCGATGTTAAAGAGCTTAAGTATGTTAAGAAGACCGTTGTTGAGACCGCCGACGCTGAAATCGCAGCTGCCGGAATCGACCTTAAGTATGAAGTAGGCACCATGATTGAAATTCCGCGTGCCGCTCTCACAGCAGACGAAATTGCTAAGGAAGCCGAGTTCTTCTGCTTCGGCACCAACGACCTTACCCAGATGACCTACGGCTTCAGCCGTGACGACGCAGGTAAGTTCCTTGACGCTTACTATGACGCTAAGATCTTCGAGAACGATCCGTTCGCTAAACTCGATCAGGTAGGCGTTGGCAAGCTTATGGAAATGGCTGTTAAGCTCGGTAAGGGCGTAAGAAAAGACCTCCACTGCGGAATCTGCGGAGAGCACGGCGGCGACCCGTCCTCTGTTGAGTTCTGCCACAAGATTGGTCTTGATTATGTTTCCTGCTCACCGTTCCGTGTTCCGATTGCCCGTCTTGCAGCAGCACAGGCAGCTATCAAAAGTAGGTAGGAGTTCTCTTTCCTTTGAATTACCGCTTGGTTTCGAGGAAGCAGCAGCCTATCGAAAGGCTAACGGACAGTATGTTCGCAAAAATCAATGGAGAGATACTACTGTAACGGTGTATATCGACCTTGATTAACAAATGAATTATGATAAGCGTATCATTAGAAATAGTGGTACGCTTATTTTTTTGCTCAAATTTGCACCTTTGATTAGTTTAGGACTTCCCTATATAATGAAGCCAGAAACGGAGGTGCTGTTTATGAAAGAGCAGACATATCATATATATCTGGATAGCCACGAAAAGACGACCTTGTTACATAGCCTTGTGGAGCTGAAAAATCAACTCATACAGCAAGGCAGATATACAGACTGCGTTGACGAGCTTATCTTTAAGGTCATAAACGCACCTGTTAAGAGGTTGAGAATTGAATATGTTTAACCCCAAAGGTTGAGCCGCTTATTCTTATTTTAGAGTAAGTGGCTTTTTTTGCGTTCTCTGCCGATTACATAGCCGCCTTGACAAAGCGGCTAAATTTATGCGAAAGGAGGACGCACTATGTCAAATTGCAAAGTAATTGCTCTGACCAACCAGAAAGGCGGTGTCGGCAAAACCACAACGGCGGTCAATCTGGGCGTTAGCTTGGCGAAGCAAGGCAAGACCGTACTGCTTGTCGATGCCGATGCACAGGCAAATCTCACAATGGCGTTGGGATATACCAAGACCGACAATCTTCCGATTACGCTATCGGATATTATGCAGGACATCATAGACGGAAAATCTGTTGATGTTCAAGAAAGTATCCTGCATACCGATGAGGGCGTTGATTTACTTCCCTCTTGTGTGGAATTGGCAGGCGTAGAAACAACCTTGATTGATACAAAAAATCGAGAAAGCGTTTTGAAAGCCTGTATCAGCGAAGTCAAAAAGAATTATGACTATGTGCTGATTGATTGTATGCCTGCACTCGGTATGCTGACGATTAACGGATTGGCGGCGGCAGACAGCGTGATTATCCCTAATCAGCCCCACTACTTTTCGATTAAAGGTTTGGAACAGTTGCTACGCTCCGTGTCAAAGGTCAAGCGGCAAATCAATCCCAATCTGCGGATTGACGGTATTTTGATGACTATGGTAATGCCACGCACGAAAATTACGCAAACAGTAATCTCAGCCGTGAAAAACGCCTATGGTCGCAATATCAAGATATTTGATACGCAGATACCGTTTTCTATCCGTGCGGTAGAAGCCACGGCAGAGGGCAAAAGCATTTTCGCTTACGACAAAAGCGGAAAGGTCGCCACCGCTTATGAGCAGTTCGGAAAGGAGGTGGCAGAGATTGGCGAGAAACAAAAGCACAGAAATCGAGCTGACTGCATACGATGACCTTTTCCAGACGGACGAGAGCCGTGAGGAAGCAAAGTTAAGCAAGATAAGGGATATTCCCATTTCGGAAATCGACGAGTTTCCAGACCACCCGTTCAAGGTTTTAATTGACGAGGATATGGAACAGCTTGTCGAGAGTATTAAGCGAAACGGTGTAATGACCCCTGCTACTGTTCGGCTCAAAGAGGACGGACGGTATGAGCTTATCAGCGGACACAGGCGAAGAAAGGCGTGTGAGCTTGCAGGGCTTGAAACGCTGAAATGCGAAGTCAAGGATTTAAGCCGTGACGAAGCCATTATTATAATGGTGGAAAGCAATTTGCAGAGGTCAACCATTCTGCCGAGTGAGAAAGCCTTTGCCTACAAAATGCGGCTTGAAGCTATGAAGCGACAAGCAGGCAGACCAACAAAAGATAATTATTCCCCAATGGGTAATAATTTAGAGTTTGCTACTTCGAGTGATGAACTTGCCGAAAAAGTCGGAGAAAGTAAAAATCAAATCTTCCGATTTATCCGCTTGACCGAGCTTGTTCCCGAAATTCTGCAAATGGTAGATGAAAGGCAGATTGCTTTTCGTCCTGCCGTTGAAATCTCTTATCTTTCCGAGGAACAGCAGTACACTCTGCTTGAAGCTATGGAGTACAGCGACGCAACCCCGTCACTTGCACAGGCTATCAAAATGAAAAAGTTTATGCAGGACGGAAAACTGACTAACGAGGTTATCCAATCAATTATGGAGGAAGAAAAGCCAAACCAAAAGGAAAAGCCCGCTTTCCGTGATGAAAGGATAACCAAGCTCATTCCGAAATCCGTACCCAGAGGACAGGAGTCGGACTTTGTTGTTAAGGCGTTGGAGTTTTACAACCGACACCTGCAACGACAGCGAAGCCAAGAGAGATAGCTGCACACCAAGGGCGAGGTATGCCCGTTTGCGGTGGATAGCCGTTTTTTCGGTTTCCCCCTCTCCACACCTCTCCCCCTAAATTACTACCAAGACTATCCGAGAAAAGAATATCTGCAAATCTCACTTTCAGCAGAGTTTTCTACCTTTGAGAGCTTCGCTGATTTTCCGTATAATGAAGCTGCAAAGGAGGTCGATTTTTATGAGAAGAAAGATATTTGCGGTATTGCTTGTTTTGACAACGCTGCTTTGCGGTTGTTCCAGAAATGCAATAGAGAGCCAGACGGACAGTACGGAAAGCACAGCCGAGATTACGGCAGAAACGCTTGAGAGTGAAAGCAGCCTTTTTTCCTCGGAAAGTAACCAGACGGAAGCTCCCAAAGAAAGCACGGCTTTGGAAACGGAAAAAGCTCAGCCGACAATGCCCGAAACTCTGCCCGATGTTCCAGAACAGACGGTATCACAGGTGCAGACAGCTCCGTCCGCTACCGAAAGCCCTGCGGAGGAAACAAGAAAGCCTGTTGCACCCGAAAAGCCGCAGGAAATACCGAAGCCTGCCGAAACCGAGCCACAGCCCGCTCCCGAAGCTCCAGAGGAAACAAAACCGAAGTCAGCCTATGACTTTGAGTTCGATATGGAAGCGATAAAGGCAGACTGCATTGACATCGGCAAAGGTATGGGGCTTCACTTGGATACTTCGCTCACTCCGAGCAATGCTACTTGGTGGAATCCTGTTACGGCATCTCAAAGCAATCAAGGCACAAAGCTGAAGCAAGACCTTGAAAGCTATATCAAATTCCACACAGTCGAAAATCTCGGCTCTTACGGAATTGATGAAATCACGGATTTCAATATCTATTACGAAGCAAGAGGAAACGGCGTCTATTCCGTATATTTTCTCTTTGCTTAACAAATCAAACACGGGCTTTTCCCTCTGTTTCAAAGCAGAGGGATTTTTTTATGCCCAAAATCAAGAAAGGACGGTTTAACAGCCTATGAAAACTATGTTTAAGAAAAACGGCAAGCGTGTGTTGTCGGCGGCTCTTTGCTTGCTGATGGCAGTAATGTCCTTGCCGTTGTCCGCTTTTGCGTGGACGAGTGAGGAAGGCAGGAGTTGTACTTCCTCTTTTGGCGATTACTATGTCGGCTTGGACGGCGAATACTACCGCAGTCAAGCTACAATGCACACCCTTGTGTATAACGATGACGGCAGCACCTATGTGAAATCATACAGTTCGGGTAACGCCAAGCGAAAATATTTGATGACCGATAACAGCGGAACGCACCAAGTTTACTGCGTGGAGTCTGGTATTGATTTCAATACGGGCAACACCTACACCTCTAAAAGCGGTCAGAACAGCTCCTATTTCAAAAACTTGCCTACCGACGCACAGTTCGGCGTTATGATGGCTTTGATGTACGGCTGGCACGAGGGTAAATCTTCTCCCGTAGCAGGAACAAACGCCGACGATTACGCTTATGCAACGCAGTCGATTATCTGGGAATATCAGCAGCAGCTCCGTACAAGTCCTGCCGACCTGCATAGTGCAAACGGCATTCCTGCGGATATGTACTATTCCTCTATCAAGGGCAGACCTGCCGAGAAATGCTATAACTGGATTTTGTCGCAGATGGCAGACCATTATACCATTCCGAGCTTTGCGGCAAGAAACCAGAGCAAGGCAAACACCTATACGCTGAAATACAATCCCGATACCCAGAAATACAGCTTGACGATTGAGGACACCAACAATACGCTCTCCAATATCAAGTTTTCTGCAAGCGGTATTTCCGTATCCCGAAGCGGTAACAAATACACCTTTACGAGCGACAAAATGATTACCTCTCCCGTAACGGTATCCGCACAGAAGCAGGTTAATCTCAATACCGACGATATGCTCATCTGGGGCTGCGTAGGCAAACAGACTATGATTTCTGGTGCTTCCGACCCTGTATATTTCTATTTCAAAATCGACACCGAAACCTACGGCACAGGTCATATTAAAAAGACTTCCGAGGACGGTGTTGTTTCTGGCATTAAGTTCAATATCTCTGGCAACGGAGTGAATAAAACCGTAACGACCAAAGCGGACGGCACGGTGGATATTCAGCTTATGCCGGGCATTTACACCGTCGCAGAACAGTCGATTGACCGCTATGAGCCGCAGAGCGTTCAGCGAGTAACAATCGTAAGCGGTCATACCTCTACCGTGACCTTTAATAACACCTTGAAGCGTGGCGACTTGGAGATTATCAAAAATTCCGAGGACAATCTGGTGGAGGGCGTAAAGTTCCACCTTTACGGCACATCTTTAAGCGGTCTGCCTGTTGACGAATATGCCGTGACCGACGCAAAGGGCGTGGCAAAATTCTCTGATGTCCTTATCAGCGGAGATACGCCGTATGTCGTAGAGGAAATTGACACCGCAGTACGCTATGTTGTTCCTGCTTCCCAGACAGCACCGATTGAATGGGAAAAGGTAACGAGCCGTACTTTTGTCAATGTACTCAAAAAGTTCAATGTGACCGTGACAAAATCCGATGTGGAAACGGGAACGGAACAGGGCGACGCTTCTCTTGCAGGTGCGGTTTACGTTATTTACAAGGGCGAAGAACTCATTGACACCTATACGACGGACGGAAACGGACAGTTTACAAGCAAGTATTATATCTGCGGCGACGATTGGACGGTAAGAGAGCTTACACCATCCGAGGGCTACTTGCTTGACCCGACCATTCACAAAGTCGGTGCAGAGCCAGAGCTTTATACCGTGGAATATAACTCTACTGCCAACGATGTAACCGAGCAGGTCATTAAGGGAAATATCGCTATTATCAAACACACCGATGACGGCGAAACACAGATTGAAACTCCCGAAGTCGGAGCGACCTTTGAGGTCTATTTGAAATCGGCAGGAAGCTTTGAAAATGCAAAGGAAACCGAGCGTGATGTCCTCACTTGTGATGAGAACGGCTTTGCCCAGACAAAGGATATGCCTTACGGTATCTACACCGTCCACCAGACCTCTGGTTGGGATGGGCGTGAGCTGATGAAAGACTTTGATGTGTTCATCAGTGCAGACGGTCAAACCTACCGTTATCTTATCAACAACGCCAACTTTGAGAGCTATATCAAGATTGTCAAGAAAGATGCGGAAACAGGCAACACCATTCCGTATGCAGGTGCAGGCTTTCAGCTTTATGACCCGAATGGAAACCTCATCACAATGACATTCACTTATCCCGAAGTAACGACCATTGACACCTTTTATACCACAGCGGACGGCGACCTCATTACGCCGCAGACTTTGGAATACGGCACGGGATATTCACTCGTAGAGGTACAAGCACCGTATGGGTATGTATTGAACTCCGAGCCTGTCTATTTTGATGTGGCACAGGATAACTCCACCGAGGAAAGCGGTATTACCGTGATTGAAGTGGTACGCTCCAATATGGCACAGAAAGGCACGATTACTGTTTCCAAATCTGGCGAGGTGTTCAGCTCCGTATTCGAGAATAACGGTCTGTATCAGCCGATTTTTGCAGTAAGCGGTCTTGAGGGTGCAGTTTATGAGATTACCGCCGCCGAAGATATTTACACTTTGGACGGAACGCTCCGAGCTTCCAAAGGCGAGGTTGTGGATACCGTTACCACAGGTGCAGACGGTACGGCAAAATCAAAGGAATTGTACCTCGGAAAATATGAGGTTAAGGAAATCACAGCTCCGTTTGGAATGGTGCTGAATGATGAAATCCACTCTGTCGAGCTTGTTTATGCAGGTCAGAATGTGGCTGTTACCGAAACAGCAACGAGCTTCTATAACGAAAGACAGCGTGTAGAAATCGACCTCACAAAGAGCCTTGAAACAGACGAAGCATACGGTATCGGTAAGAACGGCGAAATCTTTGATGTAACCTTTGGCTTGTATGCCAAAAAGGATATTACAGCCGCAGACGGCACGGTAATCCCTGCCGACGGCTTGATTGAGATTATTTCCTTTGACGAGAACGGCTATGGCAAGGCGGCAACCGATTTGCCGATTTCAAGCTACTATGTAAAGGAAATCTCTACAAATTCCGCATATATTATCAGCGACCAGAAGTACCCTGTAATCTTCGATTATGCAGGACAGGATACCGCAACCGTTCATATCACGGCAAATGACGGCGAAGCCATTGAGAATAAAATCATTTACGGCTCTGTCAGCGGTAAGAAGCTCGACGAGGACGGCAAGGCTCTCGGCGGTGCGTTAATCGGTATCTTTAAGACAGGCACAGAAGAATTTACAAAAGAAAACGCTATCCAGACTACCACATCAAAAGATGACGGTAGTTTTTCTTTTGCCAAAGTGCCGTATGGAACTTGGGTAATCCGTGAAATTGAAAGTCCGACAGGCTTCGTACTCTCCGAGGAAGAAATCCCTGTAACTATCGGAAAGGTGGACGAGGTTGTGGAAATCGAGCTTGTCAACTACTTCATTAAGGGCAACATTGAGCTGACAAAGGTGGATAAGGATTATCCCGACAACAAGCTCTCTGGTGCTGTCTTTGAGGTGCTTGCTGATACCAACGGCAACGGCGAGTTCGATAAGGACGATGAGCTGCTTGGCGAAATGACCGAGCTTGACGGAGGTATCTATCAAATGAAAGACCTCCGCTATGGAAAATATTTTGTCCGTGAAAAAACAGCTCCGACAGGCTTTGTCCTTGATGAAAATGTCTATACCGTATCCATTGAAGAAAACGGCAAGACCTATGTGGTGGAAAACGAAGCAGGAAAAGGCTTTGTGAACGCCGCACAGACAGGCTCATTAAAAATCGTCAAAACATCTTCCGACGGCAAGGTTGAGGGCTTCTCTTTCCGAGTAACAGGAGTGAACGGCTATGACAAGACCTTTACGACTGACAAAAACGGCGAAATCTTCGTTGAGGACTTGAGAATTGGCGAATACACCGTATCCGAAGTAAACGACAAGGCTTCCGCAGGATATATTCTCCCTGCCGACAAACAGCTCACAATCAAGGTCGGTGCGACCACGATTGTCCAGATGCACAATGAGTTCAGAGATACCCCGAAAACGGGCGACGATTTCAATCTGGGCTTGTGGGTAAGCCTTGCGGCTGTTTCCCTTGCAGGTGCAGGAGTGCTTGGCTTTATCGGCTTTAAGAACAGAAAGAAAAAGGAGGATTAAGGAATGGACGCTAAAACAATTGTTGCCATAGTGCTTGTGGCGTTTATCATCGGAGCTTGCATTTGGCTCAATATCCGTAACAGAAAGAAAAAGTAACCCGATTTTGCAGGAACGGGGCGGTTTGCCACAACGAGCCGCCCTTTTCCTATTTATATGGAGGTGTACGATGAGAAATCTCAAAACCATTGAGGGCAAAGTGAAAGCCATTCTTGAAAAAGACGAGGAAGCCAGAAACGACGATATGCTGTTGTATCTAAAGGTGTGCAATACCTGTTTGAAAGACACAGGTGCAATGCCCTTTGCGGAGGTAATGTCGCAGTACCGTTATCTTGGGCTTCCGAGCATTGAGAGCGTGGGCAGGACAAGACGAAAGCTGCAGGCAAAATTCCCAGAGCTTGTAGGGAGCGTCCGTGTGCAGAAGCTCCGTGCCGCAGGCGAAAAGGCTTATCGGAAGTATGCCAAAGAATGAGAGGTGCTTATGAACGAAGAAAAACGCATAAACGGCGGTTATGAAATTATCGAGAGCTGTACTATCGGGAGTAACGAGCTTGTCATTGGTCATAACCCAAAAGCTCCTAATCCGTATGTCTGTTGGTATTGTAAAAACGGCAAGGAATATTTCTGGGGCTATTACTGCAATGAGCTGTCCTCTGCCAGAGAAAAGCTGAATGAACGGTATAAAACCGAGTGTAATATGCCGTACAATCAGCCCCAGAAAAAGCAAAGGCAGCGTGATGACCGTGAGCGATAAAAAGAAAATATATGACTGTACGACCTGTCCTTATCCCCGATACAAGGACGGGGCTATTATTTTCTGCGATGTCTGTATCAAAAAGATTTTAGACGAGCAGAACGAGAAAAAACGAAGAAAGGAGCAGCCCGATGGAGAATGAAGAAAAGCGTATGCTTGGCGATTATGAGGTCAAGCATAGTATTCATATCGGCAAAAAAGAGGTTGTTTTCGGCGTAAACGAAGCAGACAAATTTCCCTTTATGGTCTGTTACTGCACCTATGACAACCCTCTGTCAGCAGCGTGGCCGACAGAGGGCATCGGTACAGACGATTATCTGGAAGCAATGCAGATATTTACTGACCGTGTGCAGGCACAGATTGAGGTTGTCAAAGATGAACAATCCAGATTTGATTTTGATATGACCCCGTTTACCAAAGATGATTGTATTCCTGATAACCGAAATGAGAGCATTGTTGGCAAGGTGGTGGTTATCAATGCAGAGCTTAACCGCTATGAGTATCAGCACTCCGCCTATCAGCTTGTATTGGTGGACGGCGGACACGGTGCAATTGGCGGCAGAGGTCAGGCGGTGTTTGGTACTTGCCTTGCAGACGGTAAACGAGCCAGATGGGAAAGGTACGATGTGCTTGGTGTTATCAAGCCAGAGAAAATGCCAGATTGGGCAAAGGAAGCCGTTGCCGAAATCAAGAAACAGGAAAAGGCAAAGAAACCGCACAGTAAGGAGGAACGCTGATATGGAGATACGGGCGATTGCACCGAATGAATGGAAATACACCTATTCCCAGAGTATGCAGCTTGAGGGGCAGACGGGCAATATCGGTCATCTCCGTGGCGACTTCGGCTCTGGCGGTTATGGATTTTATACCACTTGGAACGACCACAGACCGCAATGGAAAACAGACGAATTTAAGACCGAGCTGGACGATGTTATCAACGCTCTGCGTTCTCCCGAATATGGGCTGTTACAAAACCGTCCTGCTATGAGCGAGTATGCAAGGCGTTTCCCCAATAGTGCCTTTAGGGGAAACTATTGTACCGAGTACGGTTTCCGAGTGGATACCGAAAAACACGCCTATCTGCTCCGCTGCAATCTCACAAAGGGCGACTATAACTTTTACTGCTATTGCTATGTCAAGGAATGGCTTGATAAGCATATCAGCAATGCGGAAAAAGGTATCCGTTTTATCAGCTCCGATTATAAGGAGCTGTTTCGTATTCCAGACGGCGGCAAAATTCGTGTTACCTCTGCTTGGGGCGAAAAGTCGGAACACACCTGCCGTTATATCGACGAGTATCATACCGAAGTCGGCAATAACCTCTATCATATCTGCGAGTTTGCCGAGCGTATGGAGAAAAACGGTGCGACCTATGAGCCGATACCTGCCGAGCCGCAGGCGGTCAAAGCACCTAAGCATAAGAATTTAGAACGATAAGGAGGATTAAGAAAATGGCTGTAAATCAAAAAGCAATTAAGGTCTTGAACAAGATTTTTGAAGCAGGCTTTACCGATGAAAAAGAGATTTCCGCTATGACAATGGACGATATTCTCTCTATGCAGGGTATCACGGTTGCCGACATCGGGCTTATCAACGACCTGCAAAAGAGTATCAAGGCAAATAAGGTCATTTCTTTTCTGGGCGGTGGTGCAGAATGAGTACCGAGCTTATAAACCGCATAACCGTGAAAAAGGACGGCGTATATATTTCCTCTCACAGCTCCAATGATACAGCACCTTTTCATTCGTGGCGTTGTAAAGGATTGTCGGAAATCTATGCCGCCGAGGGGCAGAAAGGTCTTGACCGTGAAATTGTCTGTATGCTCTATGAATATGCACAGCTTCGTGGCTCACACAAAAGCCTTGACCGATACCGCTATGCAATAGACAGCTTGCAGGCACAGAAAATCTACAAGAAATACAGCGATATGATTGATGAACGCTATGAGAGCTTGGACGAAGCCGATAAGAAAACCGTTTGGTATAAGCTCACCGAAAAGGCAAAGGAATACCGAGCGTATGAGTCTGAAATGCGTAAAAAGATGTATTGCGAAATTGCCGAGAGGTGCGAGGAATACGACAAGAAACAAAAAAGCCGAGATTTAGAACGATAAGGAGGTGTACGAAAATATGGCTGCGAAGTATCAGCTAATTACAGAACTGTATCAGCGTACAGGTGCTGCGGTTTCAAGGAATCCGCAGGCGTGGCAGAGCTTTCTATCCTCTGCCTGCCGAAATTATAAGTGCCGCTTTGACGAGCAGCTCTTGATTTTCGCTCAACGCCCCGACGCTACCGCTGTAACCACGCTTGAAACTTGGAACAGACAGTTTAAGCGTTGGGTAAATAAGGACAGCCGTGGAATAGCGGTGTTTGATACGAAAGGTCGAAGGAATACTCTCAAATATTACTTTGATGTTTCCGATACCCACGAGGGATATTATAACAGCCGCCCTGTTCCGATATGGCAGATGAATGAGCGATATGAACAGGCGGTCATAGAACGGCTCTCCGATAGGTTTGGAAATTTAGAGAGTGGCGATTTGGGCGAAGCTCTTATGCAGACCGCTAAAAACGCCGTTGAGGACAATCTGCCCGATTATCTGGCACAGCTTAAAGAGTGTACGAAGGACAGCTTTTTAGAGGAGCTTGACGACTTCAATGTTGAGGTTATCTATAAGCGGCTTGCGGTGAACAGCGTAGCTTTTATGCTGATGAGCCGTTGCGGTCTGGATACAGGAGAGTATTTTGAAATCGAAGATTTTTCGGACATTATCAATTTTAATACCCCTGCCACGATAAACGCTATCGGACTTGCCGCAAGCGATATTTCCGAAATGGCACTTAGAGAGATTTCCCAGACCGTCCGAAATGTGCAAATATCGGAGCGAAGCCAGAATCGCACATTTGCACAGCCTGCCCCAAAGCAGTATGATGTGGGCAGAAAACAACCCGAAAGGAGCAATGATAATGAGCGAAATCACTTACACGAAACAGGGGGATTACCTTATTCCCGACCTAACATTACCGACAGAGCCAGAACTTCAGCTTGGCAGATACGCTATGATGCACAGGAATTATCTGGAGCAGAACAAGCGAGTGACTTATCTCAATCTGCTGACATCGGGGAAACTCTCCGAACATCTTTACCAGACCGAACAGACCGCACTCCAGAGATTGGAGCTTCTGACGAAGCAGCTCTCCGAGGAACAGGGCGTGACGGAGGAGCTGAAAGAGAAAGCACCGATGCAGTGGGTCGGAATGATGAACAATATTCGCAGTCAAGCGGAGGAGGTCATTTTGACCGAACTGATTTACAAGTAAGCATTGCCAACGAAGATGAGGTCAGAGCCAATCTCCCCACAGTGGATGAACAGATTGAAATGATGGTTGAAGCAGAGGAAGAAAAGTCCTCTGCTTTTTCTGTTTCACAGGAGGATATTGACTCTGTTCTGGTAAGAGGAAGCAATATTCAAGACAGTAAATACCGCATTTACCGTCAGTTTTGGAAGCAAGAGGACAGCAAGAAAAATATCGAATTTCTCAAAAAGGAATACGGTATCGGCGGCGGTACGCATTTCTATCCAGACGGAACACAGGGCGGAGCTTGGTTTAGCGGAAAAGGTATTGCCATTGAAAAGCACGGCTCATATACCGAACCCGATGTAATTCTCTCTTGGTCAAAGGTTGAGAAACGCCTGCGTGAGCTGATAGTCAAGAATAAATGCTATCTCAATCCGAAAGAGGAAGAACATTATCCCGACTATCTGGAAAAGGTCGAAGCTCCGCAATATGAGATTGATACCCAGAGAAAAATACAGAGGCAGAATTTTATCAACGCAAAGCGTGACCTGCCCCCTGCCGACAAACGGGATACCCTTGCGTCAAGGCTTTCTGACTTTATCAGAGATTTGGACGGTTATGAGAAAGCCTTGCTTTCCAATGTAGAACGCACAGACCTATCCGATGTGACTGCCGAACAGATGGAACAGCATTTATCCGCCCCTGCCACCGTTCAGCAGCTCATTGACTTTTTGAAATTGGTACAGGGCAAGACAAGCGATGTTTACAGCCGCAGCAATGCGTGGCGTTTCGGGCAGGAGCTTTTAGAGCTGCACCCTCTGCACTACCTCTATCAAGAGGGCGATGTGGTGTATATCGGTGCGGACAAGTATGAGGTAGTGACCATTTCCGAGGACAGCGTTTCTCTGCAAAATGTAGAGTTCCCGCTGTTCGGCAAAGAGTTCAGCCGTGACGACCTTGAAGAAAAGCTAAAGGAAAATGCTGCAAACGACCATTTAAAAGTAGTCGTTACCGAGAAGCAGAAAACAGAAACACTTTCCGAGAAAAAGCCAGACAGCTTGACATTCTCTATCGGCTTTTCGGAACACCCTGCCTTTTATGATAAGGAGTTCAATGACCGTTTTACCAATTTGAGCTTTGCTCTTGGGAATAAGCTGCTTGGCGTTCTGGACGAAAAACAGCACCGTGAGCGTGAAGGCGATAAAAATATCGGTTGGTATCACAAGACCGATTTTGAGATTTCCGCTGTTTTTGACAGTGAGGACTTCCACTATGACGGGCGGTTTGACATTGGCGACGGCGAGGGCGATTTGATTGCCCATATCAAAAATTACTATGATTACTGCCTATCCCCGAACTGCCCCTTTATCCCAGAGTGGAAAAAGCAAGGCGAGGACTACTACCGAGAGAAGATGGAGAGCTTGCGTTTCGGGCGTGAGCAGTTCATTCCCTATCTGGAGCAGCACACCGAGCTGACGAAAGAGGACGAAACGCTCCTTGCCGAGATAATGGCTACCGAAAGCGAATGGTTTAGAGTTCCCGAAGAAGCGGAGCAATCCGAAGATAAGCCACGCTTTACCGTGGAGCAGACCTCAGACGCATTTGACGAGCCGTTTATTATTCGTGATAACAATGTTGTTTCCGATACACAGGACGGCAGATATTACGATATTGACGGTATCTACCAAACTTTTAACAGCGAGGAAGAAGCACAGGCGGTTGCGGATACGCTTAATAGTGCGGAAGCTCCTGCCCCTGCTATGGAGCAGACAGACGACCTCATCGGCAAGGAAATCACGCTTGATAACCGCCGCTATGTCATCGAAAGTGTTGGAAAAATCAGCGGCGATGTTTCGATGCGTGACATCACATTCCAGAACGAAGCAGGCTTCCCGATTAACCGTGTGGAGAAGCTGCCCCGTGTCCGTGAATGGCTTAAAGCACAGGAGCAGGCAGAGTCACTTCCCGAAAAAGAAAAAGTTCCTGCCGTTACCTCTGACCGCAGCAACTACCGTATTACCGAGGATACTTTAGGTATTGGCGGAGCAAAGGAAAAGTTTAAGGCAAATATGGCGGCAGTCAATCTCTTACACGACCTTGAAATCGAAAACCGTCTTGCCACACCCGAAGAACAAAAAATACTTGCAGGATATGTGGGTTGGGGCGGTCTGTCTATGGCGTTTGATGAGAACAATGCGGCGTGGGCAAATGAATTTAAGGAGCTGTATGTGACCCTCTCCCCAGAGGAATACCGTGCCGCAAAGGAATCCACGCTGACCGCCTTTTATACGCCGCCTGTTGTTATCAAGGCAATGTTTGAAGCACTTGACCGTCTGGGCTTTACCGAGGGCAACATCTTGGAGCCGTCCTGTGGTACAGGCAATTTCTTCGGTCTGCTTCCCGACAGTATGGCAAAATCAAAGCTCCACGGTATAGAAATCGACTCATTGACAGGCAGGATTGCAAAGCAGCTCTACCAGAAAGCGAATATCGCCATTGAGGGCTTTGAGAAAACAAAGCTCCCAGATGACCACTTCGATGTGGTGCTTGGCAATGTGCCGTTTGGCGATTTTAAGGTAAACGACAGCCGATACAACGCCCAAAAATTCCTCATACACGATTTCTTTTTTGCAAAGGCATTGGATAAAGTCCGTGCCGGCGGCGTGGTGATGTTCATTACCTCTAAGGGTACGATGGATAAAGCAAGCCCAGAGGTGCGGAAATATATCGCCCAGAGAGCAGAGCTGTTAGGAGCAATCCGTCTGCCCGACAACACCTTCAGAGCAAACGCAGGCACAGAGGTCACAAGTGATATTCTCATTTTGCAGAAGCGTGACCGAGTAATCGACATCGAGCCAGATTGGGTACACCTTGATACGGACGAAAACGGCGTTACGATGAACAGCTATTTTGTTAAACACCCAGAGATGGTTATGGGCGATATGGTAATGGAAAGCACACGCTTCGGGAAGATGGACGCTGCCTGCAAAGCGAAAAAGGATATTCCCCTTGCCGAGCTGCTCCACGAAGCCGTGCAGAACATCAACGGCGAAATTCCAAAATATGAGATTGACGAAATCTCCGACGGGCAGGACGAGGCTATCCCTGCCGACCCAAGTGTTAAAAACTTCTCCTACACTCTGGTAAACGGCAAGGTGTATTTCCGTGAAAACAATGTGATGACCCCTGCCAATCTCTCAATGACCGCCGAGAGCCGTGTGAAAGGCTTGGTGGAAATAAGGGATTGTGTGCGGAAGCTCATAGCATACCAGACCGAGGATTATCCAGAGGAACTCATACGCACCGAGCAGGAAAACCTTAACCGTCTGTACGACGCCTACACCGCAAAGTACGGTCTTATCAACAGCCGAGGGAACTATCTGGCGTTTGCTTCGGACGAGAGCTACTTCCTTTTATGCTCTCTGGAGGTGCTTGACGACGAGGGCAATTTCAAACGGAAAGCGGATATGTTCTCCAAGAGGACTATCAAGCCCCACCGTGCCGTGACTTCCGTGGAAACGGCAAGCGAAGCCCTTGCAATCTCCATCGGAGAAAAAGCACGTGTGGATTTGCCGTTTATGGCGAAGCTGACAGGCAAGGAACAGGCGGAGCTAATCCGTGATTTACAGGGCGTTATCTTTAAAATACCCCAATCCGAGCCTGCAAAATATGTGACCGCAGACGAATACCTGTCTGGCAATGTCCGCAATAAACTTGTGATTGCAGAAACGGCGGCAAAGACAGACCCAGAGCTTATAATCAACGCCGAAGCACTCAAAAAGGTTATTCCAAAGGATTTGAGTGCGGGCGAAATCTCCGTGCGGCTTGGTGCTACTTGGATACCGCAGGAGGATATTCAACGGTTTGTTATAGAGCTGCTGACCCCATCGAGCTATGCGGCAGGCAGAATCAAGGTACGCTATACGGCGATAAACGGCGACTGGTTTATTGAGAATAAGAGTTCCGATTACGGAAATGTCAAGGCGGACAGCACCTACGGTACAAAGAGGGCTTCCGCCTATCGTATTATCGAGGACACGCTGAATCTGCGTGATGTGCGTATCTTTGACTATGTTTACGACGAAAACGGCAACAAAAAGGCAGTATTCAACCACAAGGAAACTACGGCGGCACAGGCAAAGCAGGAAGTTATCAAGCAGGCGTTTCAGGATTGGATTTGGAAAGACCCCGAACGCAGAAACCGCCTTGCCCGTTCTTACAATGACACTTTTAACTCTGTCCGCCCCCGTGAGTATGACGGAAGCCATATCACTTTCGGCGGCATCAGTCCAGAAATCACGCTCCGACCCCACCAAGTCAATGCGATTGCCCATATCCTTTACGGCGGCAACACGCTCCTTGCACACAAGGTCGGTGCAGGAAAAACCTTTGAAATGGTCGCCGCCGCACAGGAGAGCAAGCGGCTCGGACTCTGCCAGAAATCTATGTTTGTTGTACCAAATCACCTTGTCGGTCAGTGGGCTTCCGAGTATCTGCGATTGTATCCGAGTGCCAATATTTTAGTGGCACGAAAGCAGGACTTTGAAACCGCCAACCGTAAAAAGTTCTGCGGCAGGATTGCCACAGGCGATTACGATGCGGTCATCATCGGGCATAGTCAGTTTGAAAAAATACCGATGAGCCTTGAACGGCAGTACAATATGCTCCAAGAACAGCTCGACGATATTGAGCGTGGTATTGACGATATTCAAAAATCCCACGGCGAACAGTTCACGGTCAAGCAGTTAATGAAAACCCGAAAGTCTATCCAAGCGAAGCTCGACAGGCTCAACGACACCAAGCGTAAGGACAGCGTGATTGACTTTGAGGAATTGGGCGTTGACCGCCTGTTCATTGACGAGAGCCATTTTTATAAAAACTTGTACCTCTACACCAAGATGAGAAATGTCGGCGGTATTGCCCAGACCGAAGCACAGAAAAGCTCCGACTTATTTATGAAATGTCGCTATCTGGACGAAATCACAGGCAACCGAGGTACGATATTTGCAACGGGGACGCCTGTTTCAAACTCAATGGTGGAGCTGTATTCTGTTCAAAGGTACTTGCAGTACGACACGCTGATGCAGAACGGCTTGCAGCATTTTGACAGTTGGGCTTCGACTTTTGGAGAAACGGTCACGGCTCTGGAGCTTGCTCCAGAGGGTACGAACTACCGAGCCAAGACGAGGTTTGCCAAGTTCTACAACCTACCAGAGCTTATGCAGATGTTCCGTGAGGTTGCGGATATTCAAACTTCCGATATGCTAAAGCTCCCCGTGCCAAAGGTCAACTACCACAATATCAAGACCAAGCCGAGCGAGATACAGACCGAAATGGTAGCTAATCTTGCGAAGCGAGCCGAGAAAGTCCGTGCAAGGCTTGTCGAGCCGAACATCGACAATATGCTCAAAATCACGAATGACGGGCGTAAACTTGCTCTCGACCAGAGAATGATTGACCCGATGCTGCCAGATGACCCAGACAGCAAGGTTAATGCCTGCGTGGATAATGTCTATCGTATATGGGAGGAACACGCCGACACGAAAGCAACGCAGCTTGTGTTCTGCGACCTCTCCACCCCGAAAGGCGACGGCAGTTTTAACATCTATGATGATATTCGGGGTAAGCTCACCGAGAGAGGTATCCCTGCCGAACAGGTACGCTTTATCCACGAAGCTACCACCGACGCACAGAAAAAGGAGCTGTTCGCAAAGGTGCGAAGCGGCGAAGTCCGTGTGCTACTCGGCTCTACCCCGAAAATGGGAGCAGGCACAAATGTCCAAGACAGGCTTATTGCCATCCACAATTTAGATTGTCCGTGGCGACCCTCTGACCTTGAACAAAGGCAGGGGCGTATCGAAAGACAGGGCAATCTATTCCCAGAGGTGGAGGTTTACCGCTATGTTACCGAGCAGACTTTTGATGCCTATCTCTATCAGTTGGTGGAGAGCAAACAGAAATTTATCAGCCAGATAATGACGAGCAAAAGCCCTGTCCGTTCTGCCGAAGATGTGGACGAGGTTGCTTTGTCCTTTGCGGAGGTCAAAATGCTTGCCACAGGCGACGAGCGTTTCAAAGAAAAAATGGATTTGGATATACAGGTATCGAAGCTCCGAGTGTTAAAACAGAGCTATCTTTCCGAGCATTACGACCTTGAGGACAGGATTTTACAGCAGTTCCCGAAGCTGATTAAGGAGTATGAGGAACGCATTGCAGGCTATGAAGCGGATACCGTCCTTGCCGAACAGCATAAGTCGCAGGGCGAGGATAAGTTCTGTCCAATGACCTTGCAGGGCGTGACCTACACCGAAAAAGCGGACGCAGGACAAATGCTTCTTGCACTCTGCAAAGAAAATCCGCTGTCAAAGCCTACCGAAATTGGCAGTTACCGTGGCTTCAAGTTAGAGGTTTATTACGACCCTGTTAATTCAAACTATTGCTTAAATCTCTGCGGAAAGAGCAGGCACAAGGTTGAGTTAGGCTCGGACGCTCTCGGTAATCTGACCCGAATTGAGAATGAGTTGTCAAGACTTCCTGCTATGCTTACAGCCGCAAAGACCAGAAAGGAGGAAAGCGTCACACAGCTTGAAAATGCAAAGGTCGAAGTCAAGAAACCTTTTGCATTTGAGGAGGAGCTGAAAGAGAAAACCGACAGGCTGAACGCCCTCAACATCGAGCTGAATCTGGACGAAAAAGACCCCTCTGCCATTGATACCGAGCCAGAACAGGGCGACGAGCCGCCCGAAAGAAAGAATAAAGATTTGGAACGGTAACGGCATTTGCACATTTGTATTGTGGAAATCTGGGCATTATAATAGGTGTAGATTAGCAAACAGCGGAGGTGGTAAAGGTGTCTGGCGAGTTCAGATTTGAAACATTTGTAGATGTCCACAGCAATATTTTTAATGAGTATCTCAGCTCTGTCATAGCGAAGCTCCCGAAAGAAAACGAGGAATACCGTGCCGTACAAGTCAAAATCAAGAAATTGTATGAAAAATATCCAAAGGTGTTCGGCGTGTTTGATATGGAGAAATCTGCGGAGCTGACCGAGGAAGAATGTGCGGCTCTCATTGAGGTAATGGAGCTGAAAAACAAGCTCACAGACTTGGAAATGCAGTCCGTCTATTTTCGTGGTTGCTATGATAGTGTAGGGTATCTCAAAAAAGCAGGAATTTTATAACGGACTGACCGAAGAAAAAGGCGGCGTTGGCGTGAAGCTGATGCCGTCTTTTACATAGCCGAGAGGTGGAAAATAATATGTCTTTGTGGTATAATTGGTGACACGAAAAAATCTAAATTAAAAGAAATGAGGTAATAAAATAGATGAGCTTTAAAGAATGGTTTGATACAAATTGGTATTCAAACTGCTTTACTATGATAACCGTTGTGTTATCGGGAATAGTATCATTGATAATTTCAGCAGTTTATTATCATAAAGGCAATAGGAACAACTTAAAAATGTCAGTTATCTATCCAATAGTTAGATTGCTAAAAGACGGATATACTCGGCAAAATTACAATTCATTATGCGAGATTTCCAAGGAGTATAGTACACGATATATGAGCAAGAATGAAGCAAAAAAATTGATGTTGCTTTTGGTTGCTTATAAAGAGGTCAGCACTTATAGTGATATTTATGTCAAAGCTGCTATATTATTTTCATATTTTGAGTACAAGCTGAAGAAAAATCAAATAGAAGTCAAGCCCGTTCCTATGGAATATGATGGAGAAATTGTTTATTATGATTATCCCCCAGACCTGCATTATTTGTCCAATGATTTAGAAAGGGCATTAAAAAAATTCGACCCCGATTGCGAGCCAGATGAATGCAAAGATGCAATAATTTCTCTTTATTCGCATTACTGCAAGGAATACTATTCTTCAAAGGAAATCGAATATTTTGATGATTATACACTTCAAGAGGTATTAGAAAAATCAAAAATTCGTGAAGAATGGGATAATAAATTCGATGCTGTTAAAAATGCAAAAGAGCAGTTTTTGACTTTGAAAATAGCTAAGGAAATTACAACTGAATAAGGTTATATACTGTTTTACATAGCCGAGAGATTTTCATTTAACGGAAAATCCCTCGGCTTTTTCCATTTTAAGGAGGTGATTTTACCCATTGAGAAGCAACAGACCCTATGTTCAGCTTGACCCTGCCGTGATTGAGCAGGCACGGCAAATGGACTTGCTGACTTATTTGCAGCACTATGAGCCGAGTAATCTAAGGCGTGTGGCAGGCAATGTTTACTGTACCAGAGAACACGACAGCTTGAAGATTTCCAACGGCAAATGGTATTGGTGGTCGAGAGGTTTTGGCGGTGTTTCCGCCCTTGATTATCTTATCAAAGTCAAGGAATATTCCTTTGTGGAAGCCGTGCAAACTCTCACAGGCGAGGTCAGTCATTGGATACCGCCGCCCCCTGCTCCGAAGAAAGATGAGCCGAAAGAGCTGCTTCTGCCGAAGAAAAACAGGAACTGCGACCGAGTGGTACAGTACCTTTTCGGGCGTGGCATTGACTATCAGCTCATACAGGACTGCGTTGCGGACGGTACGGTTTTTGAGAGTGCCGAGTACCACAACGCTGTTTTTGTGGGCAGGGACGAAAGCGGAACACCAAAATATGCCGCCTGCCGCAGCACTCTCGGCAGCTCCTTTAAGGGCGATGCTTCGGGCAGCGACAAGCGGTATTCATTCCGACTTCTGGCAAGAGAGCTGACAGACACGGTGCATTTGTTTGAAGCCGCCATTGATTTATTGTCCTATGCCACCTACCTCAAATGCGAGGGCAAGGACTACCGAAAAGAAAACCTGCTCTCTTTGTCGGGCGTGTATCAACCCAAGAAAGAGATACAGGACAGCAAAGTGCCGATTGCTCTGACCACATTTTTGAAGGTCAATCCGCATATCAAGACCATCATTTTGCATTTGGACAATGACAAAACAGGTCGGCTCTGTACCGCTGCATTGAAAGAACTGCTCAAAAAAGACTATGAAATCGTTGATGACCCTCCGCCTGTCGGTAAGGACTTCAACGATTTTTTGTTGTCCTATTTAGGTCTGGAACAGCGAAAGCCGAGCCGTGAAAGGAGTGATGTCCGTTGATTGTCTGCTGATTTTTCGCCCCGTAAGCCAACAAACCAAATCAATTTTAAGAACGAAAGTGAGGAATTTACCCAATGAAAAAGTATGATGTTACCCTGCGAGGACACTACGAAAAGACCATTTCCGTCTATGCGGACAGCCCCGAAGAAGCCAAGAAAAAGACTGAAATCGTCCTCTTTGATACCGACCTTATCGGCTTTTCCGATGATGATTTTGTCTGCGGCGAAGCCGACATTACCGAGTCTTTGACGGACGGTTGCGAGGACAATGAGGACGAGGACGGCGGTCTTTCGTATGAGGATTGTTCGGAATGTCCGTACTTCTGCCCCGTATGCGGAGAATGTGTGTACGAGGACGAGTGCGAAGATTAAGTCTTACCAAGCACTGAATTTGGTTATCCAGACTGCCGTCTGGAAACAAATTCGCTTGTTAGGGGCTGCCCCTAATACCCCAATTTAAAGAGAGGAGTTTTTAAGAATGAGCGAGCTTTTGTTTTTCATTATCGGCACAGCACTCGGCAGTCTGACAGGCGTTGTGCTGATGTGCCTTTTACAGATAAACAGGCTCTCCAAGAGAGAGGAAGTGGAAAATGCGAAAACGAAATGTGCAGGTACTGTTCCGCTTGAATGAGGAAGAAGCAGAGTATCTCCAGACCCTTGTAAAACGTTCTGGGCGTTCCAAAGAAGCGTTGCTCCGTGCAATGGTCAAAGGGTATCGGCTCTGTGAGAAGCCAGACCCAGAGTTCTACCAGATAATGCGGGAGCTGTCTGCCATCGGCAACCGTATCAATCAGCTTGCAGTTAAGGCAAACGCCCTTGACTTTGTGGATACGCCTATGCTCCGTGAGGAAACGGAAAAGTGGCGGCAGTTCCAGATAGATGTCCGCAAAAAATATCTGCTTCCGAAAGGAAAATCAGACTAATGGCGGTCTGCGAGATATGGGATGTGCGTGGCAGGCTCGACCACCCCATCGACTATGCCGAGAATCCAGAAAAGACAGCCAACCCGAAATACACCGAAGCGGACTTGCAGGCTCTCGGAGATGTGATGAAATACGCTACCAACGGCGACAAGACCGAGAAGCAATTTTTTGTCACGGGCGTAAACTGCGACACCGCAACCGCCAGAGATGAAATGCTGATTGCCAAAGCACAGTGGAACGATGAAAGTGAAATTGTCTGCTACCACGGTTTCCAGAGCTTTAAGTCTGGGGAGCTTACGCCAGAACAGGCTCACGAGGTCGGTGTGAAACTTGCCGAGAAAATGTGGGGCGACAGATTTCAAGTGATTGTTGCCACCCACCTTAACACGGATTGCCTGCATAATCACTTTGTCGTAAACTCCGTTTCCTTTGCGGACGGAAAGCACTACCACGACAACAAAGCAAATCTGCGTCTGCTCCGTCAGCGTTCCGATGAGCTTTGCCGTGAATATTCTCTGTCCGTGATAGAACACCCAAGCGGCAGAAAGAAACCATACGCCCTTTATCAAGCGGAGAAGCAAGGACTACCCACCAGAGATAATGTGGCACGGCAGGCGGTTGATGAAGCTATCTCAAAATCATTTACGCTCAAAGACTTTGACCGTCTTATGGCGGAGATGGGCTACAAATGCAGCTTTGACCCTAACCGCAAATATTGGACGATTATCGGCAGAGGTTGGAAACGCCCCAAGAGGTTATACAAGCTCGGAGAGGATTACACCAACGAGAGAATTATGGAGCGTATTCGTGAAAACTCCTATGCCGTAAAGTTCGCCCGATTTACCGAGCCGCAAAAGCAGATAAAGGTCTATCGGCTCAAAGGCTCTTTGTCTGGAGCGAGAAAAATCGGGGGCTTGCGTGGACTGTATCTCCATTACTGCTATAAGCTCGGTATCCTGCCCAAAGGCAGAAAACAGAATTATGCGAAGCTCCATTATCTTCTCAAGGACGACCTTATGAAAATGGACGCTATCACAAAAGAAGCAAGGCTGCTTTGCCGCTGTCACATAGACACCGCAGAGCAGCTTTTGTCATATCAAGGCTCTTTGGAAACGGAAAGAGATGAGCTGACCGAACAGCGTAAGGGGCTTTATTCCCAATCCCGTAAATTAGACGGAAAAGAAAAAGAAGCGGTCAAGGCTCAAATCTCCGATATTTCAAAAAGGCTTGGTGAAATACGAAAGGAGGTCAGACTTTGCGAGGGTATCGCCGCCCGTAGCGACACTCTCAGAGAAAAATTACAGGCAGTACGGGCAGATGAACAGGAAACCAAACGAAAGGAGCTGATGAAGAATGAATACAGGCGGCGATGCGGCGGAACAAATCGTGAGAATGAGTTTAGAGGGATTTGAGGTTGCCGCAAAACTGACGGGAGCAGGTGCGAAAAATATCGCCGTGCTACTATACACCATTCTCAAAGAAGAACAGAAAACCAAAGGTAAAGCAAGGCTGACGAGTATGCTCCGTTCTGGCAAGAAGCTGAAAGTCTTTACCATTAAGAACGAGGACTTGAAACGTTTTACGCAGGAAGCGAAAAAATACGGCGTTCTCTACTGCGTTCTGGCAGACCGTAAAAACAAAGACCCGAAAGCCGAGGTGGATGTGATTGCCCGTGCCGAGGACGCATCGAAAATCAGCCGTATTGTGGAACGCTTCAACCTTGCTTCGGTGGATACTGCTTCCATTGTGACGGAGGTTGAGAAAGCCAAAGACGAAAAAACCGATATGCCAGAGCCAGACATCGGCGTACAGGAAAAGGCAGAGAAAGATAAACTGCTTGACGCTCTGATGGGCAAGCCAACGCAAAAGGAGGAAAACGCTCCAGAAAACCCCTCGGTGGCAAAGACAGAAAAATCCCCTCCGTCCGAGCCTACCTCAGAGCAGCCAAAGAAGTTCGCAGAGGGGGCTACTATGACTGACAAGAAACCGTCCGTCAAAGAGGAACTGCGGAAAATCAAGGAGAGCCGCAAAGAGCAGGAAGCCGACGCCCCTGTTGCCCAGGACAAAAGCAGAGCTTCTGACAGGGCAAAAGGTAAGGTCGGCAAGACAGAGCATAAGCAGCCACCGAAAAGAAAGACCCCGAAAAAATCGAAAGGAGCAAGATAAATGAGTATTTATGATGTGTTCAGCGGCGGGAATAAGCCGTATGACAAAGCAGAGTGGGCGGCACAGAAACAGGCGGAACGAAAGGAAGCCTATGAGCTGATTGACAACACCTGTTCGGAAATGGCGGTAAACGGCGACAGCTTCCGTCAGTATCTTGATGTGCAGGGGCGTTTTGACCGCTACTCCGTTGCCAATGCCGTTCTGGTATCGGCACAAATGCCCGAAGCGACACAGCTCAAAGATTACGGCAAGTGGAAACAGAGCCGTGTCTATGTGAACAAGGACGCACAGAAAATCACTATCCTTGAGCCGAGCAAAGAGTATCTTCGTGATGACGGCACAAAGGCGGTATCGTATAACGCCAAAGTGGTATATGACATTTCCGAAACCTCGGCAAAGGACAGACAGGAAGCCGCAGAGCCTAAATCAATGCGTGAGCTTGTGTCCGCAATGATTGATGCAAGCCCCGTTCCGTTTCAGCCTGTTGATGACCTTGAGCTTCCTGCCTTTTATGACAGCGAACAGCAGACAATCTTTATCCGCACGGGCTTGAATGAAGAACAGCTTTTCGTCAGTATGTCAAAGGAGGTTGCTGCGGCGGTCTATGATTTCAAGCACAACGAGAGCCGCAATGCTTCCGAGTTCAAAGCCTACTGCGTTGCCTATATGGTAAGCTCCCGTTACGGCGTGGATACCAGAGGTTTTAACTTTGACAGACTCCCGAAAGAGTATGCCGAAATGGAAACGCAGGACTTTAAGAGCGAGCTTGGCTCTATGCGTGATGTTCTGGGCGAGGTGCAGTCGGAAATGTATAAGAGTATGGAAAAGAATAAGCCTGCCAGAAACAAAGAACAGGAAAGATAATCGGAGGTGCAGCCTATGAAAGAAGAACGATACCACATCGCCCTTGACAGGTACGATAAGAATATCGTTTTGAATGCCTTAAACACCCTGCGTAATCAGCAAGTCAAGGAGGAACGCCCCACCGACCCTGTTGACGATTTGATAAGCACGGTGGCTCACGCTCCTACACGAAAGGTAAGGGTTATGCCCTGCAAGTGCCGTGAGGAACGATAGCGATAAGAAAGCGAGCTTAATCCTTGCACTCTGCGGTATCGTTCCTGTCGTGTGGTTTGCCCTGCTGACAGCACCTTATGTCAGCGGGGGCTTAGTGGAGATTGTACGAAACCTTCCCCAAGCAATGAATACTCCGTTTTCCATAACGGTATGTGCGGACAGCCTAAAAACTGTCCTTATTTTTTTGCTTGCTTACGGTATGGGTATCGGCATTTATCTCTCCACACGCAGGAATTACCGCAGGCGTGAGGAACACGGCTCGGCTAAATGGGGCGACGCAGGTGCTATCAATAAGAAATACCGTGATAAAGACCCAACGGAAAATAAGCTGCTGACCCAGAATGTCCGTATCGGTCTGGACGGAAAAAAGCACCGCAGAAATTTGAACATTCTTGTGTGCGGCGGCTCTGGTGCAGGTAAGACGAGATTTTTCTGCAAGCCAAACGCTATGCAGTGCAACACCTCGTTTGTAGTGCTTGACCCAAAGGGCGAAATTGTCCGTGACATCGGCGGTTTGCTTGAAAAGAAAGGCTATGAGGTGCGTGTGCTTGACCTTATCAATATGCACCGCAGCC
>ERZ772882.1147-NODE-1147-length-30706-cov-9.156145_pt1 | contig 30706 bp, 33 predicted proteins | sample MGYA00580576_ERZ772882 | MGnify/ENA primary metagenome ERZ772882 (study PRJEB29015, sample SAMEA2737658) | human gut metagenome | biome: human gut; feature: human-associated habitat; material: faeces | place: China | collected 2012 ... | reverse complement strand
TGAAAAGCCTGTAAAATAAGGAAAGTTCAGGAAATCTCTCCACAAATTCCGATTTATCGAACGAAAGCATAGCACAAAAATACAAGCCTGTCCACCTGTTTTCCTCAAAGCGTCCGCGCACGGTGTATATTCTTTGCTCCTCGGCGCAAACTATCCTCTGCGCGAGGCCCGAACGTTCGCTTCGCGCGAATTTTGCAAGGAGGAATTTCTTCATGTCCGATCATACCAACAGCGGCTGCGCCTGCACCCCCAACAGAGCCATCAAATGCGAGGTCACTTCCTGCGCGAACCATTGCCAGAGTCAGTCCTACTGCGGTCTGAACGCCATTCAGGTCGGCACCCATGAGACCAACCCCACCATGGACCAGTGCACCGACTGCCAGAGCTTCCGCAAGAAGTAAGCAAAGAAGCGGCGCGGCCGCTTCTTACATAGGGAGTGGGGGACATGGAGAAGAAAACGAAGTACCGTCTCAGCGGCGTCGCCGCAGGACTTACGAACGGCATTTTCGGCGGGGGCGGCGGCATTCCGCTGCTCGTGCTGCTGACGAAATGGGCGGGTGTGGAGGAAAAGAAGGCATTCGCCACCTGCGTGGCGGTCATTTTTCCGATGTGCGCGGTGTCGGCGGCGCTGTGGTATTGGCGCGCAGAGCTGTCCCTGACGGCGGCGCTGCCGTATCTCCTCGGCGGCTTCGCGGGCGGACTGGTCGGCGGGAAGCTGTTCAAAAAGGTGCCGAACCTCTGGCTGCGGCGCATTTTCGCGCTCTTTCTGCTCTATGGCGGCTGGCGCTATCTTTTCACGGGAGGCTGAGCAATGACGGACTGGCTTCTGCCCGCGCTCGCGGGCTTCGGTACGGGCATCCTCTCGGCGTGGGGAGTCGGTGGCGGGACGCTGTTGCTCCTGCTCATGACGCTCTTTCTCGGCGTCGACCAGACGCAGGCGCAGGGCATCAACCTCCTCTACTTCCTGCCGACGGCGGGAATGTCGCTCCTTGAGCACAGGAAAAACGGCTATCTCGACCGCGAGGTGATGCGCGCGGCGATCCCGCTCGGGACGCTCGCGGCGCTTGCCGCGGCGTGGGCGGCGACCTCGGTCGACATCACGGTATTCCGCAAGCCGTTCGGCGTTTTCCTGCTTTGGGCGGGCGCCAATATGCTGCTGCAAAAAAAGAAATGAGACAATGCCGAACGCATTGTCTCATTTTTCATACAAAGCAGGTCTGCACGAGCAGCATATAGAGCGCTGTGCTGGCGAACAGGCTCAAAAGCATATTCCTTTTCCACCGTTGCAGCGCGGCGGTCACGGCGATGGCGATCAGCTCCGGCAGCGCGTGGTACGAGGTGAACACCGCGTCCTTGAGGCAGTAGACGAGCAGCAGCCCAATGACCGCGAAGGGCAGGACGGCGCCGAGGTAACGGATGAACACGGGCGGCTCGCGCCCCTCGGGGAAGACGAGAAAGGGGAGAAAACGCGTCGTCATCGTGCCGAGCACGACGGCCGCGATGGTGATCACGCTCTGCGTGACGGTCATGGTCATAGGGCGGGCTCCTCCTTTTTCTGCGATTTGCTGCTCACGAGGAAGCAGACGATGATGAGCGCCATCGCGGGCAGCATGAAGCCGTCGCTGCCGAACACGGCTAGACAAAGCGCCGCGCAGCCGAGGCCGGTGAGGGCGGGGCGGTGGTCCTTGGCCTCCTCCCATTGATTGACGAACATCACGGTGAACAGCGCTGTCATGACGAATTCGATGCCGGTGGTATCAAAGTGCAGGACCGAGCCGAGCAACGCGCCGAGCGTCGCGCCCGCGACCCAGTAGGTCTGGTTGAGCAGGGTGACGAAGAACATGAACCAGCCGCGGTCCACGCCCTCCGGCGGGGTGACGGTGCAGTTGATGGAGAAGGTCTCGTCGCACATGCCGAAGATCAGGTAGGGCTTTTTCCAGCCCATGCCCTTGTACTTTTCCAGCATGGAGATGCCGTAGAACAGATGCCGAGCATTGACCATCAGCGTCAGAAGAAAGGCGTGCAGCGGCGCATAGGCCGAGAGCAGCAGCTCCACCGCGACAAACTCCATCGAGCCGGCGAAGATGAAGGCGCTCATGGCCATCGGGTAAAAGACGGAAAAGCCGCGGCTGCGCATCAGAAAGCCATAGGACATGGCGATGAACAAAAAGCCGATGCAAATGGGCAGGGAATAGGGCAGTGCGGCGCGGAATGCCTTCTTTTTCATGGGTGCTCCTTTGAGAAATCCTACAAATGCGATAGGGAATAAGACGACGATGGCATTTTACGCCTGCGTAAAAATTTTGTCAAGCCATTCGTGCAATTTGACGAAAGAAGAAGGGAGAAGTCTCATTTCTGAGACTTCTCCTTCTTGGCTTTCAGCTTGTTTTCGATGGCGCGCATCCCCTTGTAGCACACCGCCGAGACGACGGCAAGCAGGATCATCGCCGCGGAAAATTGCTTGTTCTTTTTCATGCTCTCCTCATTTTTTCGCTTCGAGTGTGACGGAAACGGTCAGGTATTCCCCGCCGCGGCAGACCTTGAGGATCATTTCCTCGCCTGCGGCGTGGCGGTGGCGCACGCGCAGCAGATCGTTGGAGGTCTCGACGCGCACGCCGTCGGCCTCGTAAATGAGGTCGTCCACCTCCAGTCCGGCCTTGTCGCCGGGACCGTTGAGATCGACCGTGTAAACACGGGCGGCCTGCTGCCCATCGGGCAGATAGGCGGGCGTGCGGTCAACCGAGATGCCGAGCACCGGCTCGCCCTGCACCTCGCCGCAGCGGAGGATGTCGTTGACGATGTAGGCGCTTGAGGCGATGGGAATGGCGAAGCCAAGCCCCTCGACGCTCGCGGTGGACCAGCGGTCCATGCCCATCTTCATCACGTTGATGCCGATGACCTGCCCGTATTGGTTGATGAGCGGGCCGCCGGAGTTGCCGTTGTTGAGCGCGGCGTTGGTCTGGATGAGCGTCATGGTCACGCCGTCTACATCGACGTCGCGGTTGATGGCGGACACGATGCCGTCGGTCAGCGTGCCGCGCAGCTCCACGCCGAGCGGGTTGCCGATGGCGTAGACCGGGTCGCCGACGCTCAGGGCGTCGGAGTCGCCGAACTCCGCGGCGGGAAGCCCCTGTGCCGCGCGGCCGTCGGTGTCCTGCGCCTTGATGACGGCAAGATCCTGCTCCGCATCGTAGCCGACGAGGGCGGCGTCGAAGATCGAGCCGTCCGCGAGGGCGACGTAGCAGCTCGTGCCGCCGGCAATGACGTGCGCGTTGGTGATGATGTAGCCGTCCTCCGTCAGGATGACGCCGGTGCCGACGGACGCGCCGCGCGGCAGCTCGGTCACCACCGTGACGGTGGAGGGATTGACCCTCCGGTAGATCTCCTGAATGGTCAGCGCGTCGCCGTGACCGTCCGCGTAGACAAGGCGTACGCCGTCGTCCGCCGATACGACCGGCAGCTCCGGCTCGGCGCTCTCGTCAAGCTCGCCGTAGTAATAATAGTAGTCGGGATCGTCATAGTAGTCGCCGTGCTCGCCGCCGTAGAAGCGGTCCGGCAGCAGACCGAACCACCAGGCGGCGTACAGCCCGCCGGCGAGAACGAGGACCGCGGCCAGACAGATAAGGAAAATTTTCAGCCCACGGTGTCCCTTGCGGCGCGTTTTGGCGGGCGGCTCCTGCGCGGCGGTTTCCGGCTTTCTGCCGGGCAGCGGGCGGTCCTGCACATAGTAAGCAACGTAGGGCTTCGGCTCGGCGACGTACTCGAGCGTGACCTCGTTGGGCTCGCGCTGCGGAATGAAGTTGTCAGGCGGATACTGCTCCATGTAAAAACTCCTGTGTTACGGCTGTGGGGCAAGCGAATTGGCGAGCGAGAGCGTGAAGGCGAAGGTCGTCAGGCCGTTTTCGCTCGTGACGGCGATGTGCTCGTGGTGCTGCTCCAAAATGGTCTTGACGATGTAGAGCCCGAGGCCCACGCCGTCCTTATCCTCGCTGCGGGACTTGTCACTCTTGTGGAAGCGCTCAAAGAGCAGCGGGATCTCCTCGGCGGGGATGGTGTCGCCCTCGTTGCGCACGGAGACGACGGCCCTGCCGTTCGTCACCGCGAGACCGAGGTAGAGCGTCGAGCCCGCGCGGGCGAACTTTGTCGCGTTCTCCAGCAGGTTGTAGATGACCTGCGTGATGAGATCGTTGTCGCCGAGCACGGTGACCGGCTCGTCGGGGATGTCGGCCTCCACGTCCAGCCCGCGGTCGGTGATCTTCTTTTCCATTGAGATAAGCACCCGCCGCATGCTCTCGCACACGTCGAAGGGCGCCTTGCTGCGCATCACGTCGCGCGACTGAAGCTGCGAGACCTCGAGCATCCGGCGCACGAGGCGGCTCAGCCGCCGGCTCTCGTCGGAGATGATGTGCAGATATTCCTTTTCCTTCTCCGGCGGGATGGTCCCGTCGAGGATGCCGTCGGTGTAGCCTGCGATGCTCGTCATCGGCGTTTTCAGCTCATGCGAGATGTTCGCGATGAACTCGCGGCGCTGGCGCTCCGTCTCCTGCAAAGAGTCCGCCATCGCGTTGAAGGCGCTTGCCAGCTCGCCGATCTCGCCCGCGCCGTAGTCGTGCATCCGGGTGTCGAAATTGCCCTCGGCAAAGGCGCGCGTAGCGGCCGCCATTTCGCGGATGGGGCGCGACTGGCGCATGCTCACCCACGCCGAGGCGACGAAGGAGAGCAGCAGCACGATGACGCTCGTCATCAGGAACATGGCGAAAAACGCGCGCCACATCGTCGTCAGCCGGCCTGTCTCGGTCACGGCGAACACCGCGCCGACCGTCCAGATGTCGGACTCGATCGGCACGCCGACGACGAAGCGCTTGCTCTCGTAGATGCCGCCGAGCGTCGTGCGCGCGCTGTAACGCTCGCCGGAGAGCGCAGTCTCCATCACGTCGGACGGCACGGTGAGCACATGGTCGATCAGATTTTCGTCCGTCGTCAGCAGGACGCTGCCCTCGGTGCTGCACACGAGGAAGTCCACGTCGGTCATCGACGCGGCAACGCCCGCCATCTCGCGCATATCGCGCACATCGCCGCTCGAGGCGTAGGACGCGACCAGCCGCGCGACAACGCTTGCCTTCTGCGCCATCTCGTCGCTGCGCTCATCTGCCGCGTAGGCGTAGCTGAGCGCGAAGAACGACGCGCCGAGCAGCGCGAGCGTCAGCATGACGATGCTCGCGGTCAGGGCGAAATTCTGCCAGTAGATCGTCCGGAACTTCTGCGGAAGTTCCCATCTCTTGCCCTTCATTACTTCTTCACTTCAAACTTGTAGCCCACGCCCCAGACGGTCTTGAGTTCCCATTGGTCGGAGACGTTCTCCACCTTTTCGCGCAGACGCTTGATGTGAACGTCCACGGTGCGGCTGTCGCCGAAGTAGTCGAAGCCCCACACCTCGTCGAGCAGCTGATTGCGCGTGTAGACGCGGTTGGGCGTTGCGGCCAGATGATAGAGCAGCTCCAGCTCCTTGGGCGGTGTGTCGATCTTCTTGCCGTCCACGATCAGCTCGTAGGAGTCAAGGTCGATGATAAGCTTATCGAACACGAGACGCTTTTTCGTGTCCTCGGGGATCTCCGTGCGGCGGAGCACGGCGTTGATGCGCGCGATGAGCTCCTTCATCTCAAAGGGCTTGACGAGGTAATCGTCCGCGCCCATCTCGAGACCGTGGATGCGGTCGTTGACCTCTCCCTTGGCGGTGAGCATGATGATGGGGCACTTTGAGGTCTCGCGGATCTTGGCGCACACGCCCCAGCCGTCGAGCACGGGCAGCATCACGTCAAGCAGCACGAGGTCAGGCTCTCTGGCCTTGAATTCCTCCACAGCCTTGCCGCCGTCCGCGGCGATGCGGACCTCAAAACCCTCCTTTTCAAGATACATCCGAATGAGGTCGGAAATGTTGTTGTCGTCTTCTACCACAAGGATGTTGCGCGCCATGGCAGATCCCTCCGTTTATCAGTTATCTTTGGAATGTTCTTATTATAATCGGTTTTCCGCGCTTTTCCTGAACATTTTGTAAAGGTTTGATCAGGCCGTGACCTCGTTCAGCGCCGCGATCGTGCAGTTCTCCGCACGCAGGCGGCTGAGCGCCGTGCCGAGCGCGGAGGACACCCCGCTCTCCGCGCCGAGGTAGAGCCGCACACTGGTGGAGCGGCCGGCCCATTTGAGCGCGGTGTCTGCCCAGTGTGTGCCGCTGCGCGTAAAGTCGGACGTGTTGATCGTGATGGGACAGTAGCCCGCCCCGACGACCGCCGCGCGCAGCGTCTTGTCCGCGCTTTCGAGATAGACGAGCCGCGTGCGCAGGCTTGCGGCGTGCCACAGCGCGTCGTTGCCCCGTTCGATCTGTGCGAGCGCCTCCGCTGCGGTCGCCGCGTCGATGCGCAGCGCGACGGCATTGCCCGTTGCGGCAGCGCGGCGAACGCCGTCGCCCGCGCTTTCCGGCAGCTCGGGCGTGAGGAGCAGCGTCGCATGGCTCTGATGCTTTTCAAGCGTGGAGAGCAGCTGCGTGAGCGCCGCTTCCTCCGCCGCGGGGAGCAGCAGATAGACCGTCAGATCGTCGCGCCGCGTGGGCGTATCGACCGGCGGGGGCGTTTCGGGCTGCTCCGACTCCGCCGCCGCGTGCGCGCGCTCGTACTGCGCGTAGCGCTTCTGAATGGGGTCGGTCGCCGCGTCGATGAAGTATTCGTCCGAAAGCACAGCGTTGTCATCGCGGATGCGCAGCAGATAGCCGTAGGCGATCTTCGTGCTGGAATATTTGAGGTCAAACATCTTGGCGAGCGCCGTGATGGGGAAGAACACCATGCCGCTGCGAACGATGGGCGAGCCGGTGTATTGCTCGCCGGTGCGGTTATTCTCCATCGTGCCGGCGGTCAGGTCGCAGTAGAGCACGCGCTGCCCCTTGTAGAGGATGGCGACGGACTTTTCCTGGTTGTACAAGTAGCGGATGCCGAGGTCGTCCGGCCCGTCCACCGTCGCACCGGCGACATAGAGCAAGCCGTTCTGCCAGAACGGCATCGTTTCGTCGTTCAGGTCGCACATGCGGTCGTTCACGGCGGTGAAGTACAGCGTCGGCGCGGCGGAGGCGCGCGGCGGCAGCAGCGTACAGAGCATCAGCACGCTGAGCAGCAGGCTCAGCAGCCGTTTTCTTCGCGTCATCTATCGCACCTCCCATGACTCAATAATCTTCTATATTATAGTATAACAAATCCGCGCGGCCTTTGCAATCCCTTATCCCGCCCACTGTACGACCTGCGCGCCGGTAAAGTAGTGCTCTAAGATCTCCTCGCAGGAATAGCCCTCCTTCGCCATTGCGTTCGCGCCGTACTGGCTCATGCCGACGCCGTGACCGTAGCCGGTGACGTGGAAGGTCAGCGTGTCGCCGCTGACCTCGACCGTGAAGGACGGCGAGCGCAGGTCGAGGATGGTGCGCAGCTCGTTGCCGCGCACCGTCACGCCGCCGACACGCAGCGTGGAGACGAAGCCCGCGTCGTTGCGCGTGATGTCCGTGAGGAAGCCGCCCGCGTCCCCGTCGAGCTTTGCCGCAGGGTAAGCCGCAAGAAAGCGGTCGCGGAATTCCTGCGCGGTAAAGGTCACAACGGAGTAGTAATTCGGCACGAGGGAATCGTCCTCGGGGCTGTCCACACTCTGAAGATAGGGCAGATCGGTCTGCCAGACCTCGCCCGCGCCCTGCGTGTGTCCGGCGGCGGAGGAGAAAAAGACCGCCAGCACCGGCTCGCCGTTGTAGACGATCACCTCACCGTCCGTCTCCGCCACGGCCCGCGCGAGCTTTTCCTCGTAGTAGAGCGCTCCAGCGCCCCATCCGGCCGCCGCATCCTCGGCGGTCTCGTAGGCCTTGCAGCAGGTGATGTCGTCGCAGGCGTCCGCGTCGGGATGGCGCGCAATGGCGCCCTGCGCCATCTTGTGCAGCGTGTAGGTCCGCGCGGCGACCGCCTGCGCCTTGAGCGCCTCAAGCTCGAACGAGGCGGGCATCTCCGCGCGCAGCACGCCGAGGAGGTATTCGTCCATCGTCATCTCCTCGACCGCGCCGCCGTGCAGCACGCGCAGCGTGCGCGTATGGTCGGGCACAGCGGCATCGGGACGCCGCACCTCGCCGGACGGCTCCGGCTCGTCCGACGCTTGCCGCGCGGGCGCGAAGCGCCACGCGAGGAGAAAGAGAAGGGCGATCAGCAATAGGCTGATGCGCAGGGCGTTTTTCATGTTGAAGCTCCTCCTTTGCAGGCTGTTTCTCATTTACTATATGAGGGGCTGTCCCAAGGATAGACCGCGGCGCGAAATGCGTGGACAAATCACCTCCGCCGTGCTACAATAGCGTCGATCGGATATTTTATCGGAAAGGACGATGCCCTGTATGAAGACCTCCGATCGTCTTGCGACGATCCTTTTTCTCCTTGCCGCGCCCGCCGCGCGGTTTTTGGAGCTGAAAAACAATTATGACCCGGCCGGTCTGCCGACCGGCGGCTTCCCGTACCTGCCCGCCGTGCTGGCTGCGGCGGCGGTCGTGTTCCTGCTTTCGGCGCGCGGACTGCCCGCGCGGGACGCGGTCACGGCGGACTTCGGCGGTATTTTCCGCTTTGACGGTCAGCTCACGCTGACCGCTGCGGTCCTGGGCGGCTTTCTGCTGCTGGCCGCCGCGGCGCTGCGGCTCGTGAGCGGGGGAATGGCGGGATTGGAGCTGATCCTTTCCGTGTTCCTCGCCTGCTCCGGCGCGGCGCTGCTCTACGCGCTCATCGCCCAGCGGCGCTCCGGTGCGTTTGCGCCGACCGCGCTGCTCGTGCCGGTGTGCTTCCTCGTCGTGCAGCTCATCGTTACCTACCGCGCCAACGCGCGCGACAGCGTGCTGGGGCATTTCTATGTGGAGCTTCTGCTGCTCGCGGCGCTCTGCCTCGCCTCGCTCTATCTCGCGGCGTTCGCCTATCGCTGCGGCGCTCCGCGCAGCTTTGCGCCCGCCGCACATCTGGCGCTCACGCTGGCGGCGGCCTGCTGCGTGGATATGGCGCTCGCGCGCCGGTTCGCCGGTCTTGCCGCCTGCCTCGGCGCGGCGCTGCTGCTCCTTGCCTATCTGGAGGCGGCAGGGGATTTCGAGGGGTAACAACGGAATCATGCCAAAAACGGAAAAACGGCTGCTCTCGCAGCCGTTTTTCCTATTGATTGGAAGATTGGATGAAAAGAAGCTATTGTCTCTTGCAAGTATTAAGATAACGGCTGAGTTTTAATAAAGTTCGGGTCAGTTGTTACAAAAGTATTAAATCGAATAAAAATTATGGTAACTTGTCCGCCCGTATGCCGCGGAAGAAACTCTCCAGCACTGCGCGGCACTCGTCCGCGAGGATGCCGCCGACGAGCGCGGGGGTGAGTGCGAACGGCTCCATGTAGAGATTCAGCACGCCGCCGCAGGCGCCCATCGCGCGGTCGCGCGCGCCGTAGTAGACGCGCGGGATGCGGGCGTTGAGGATCGCGCCGGCGCACATCGGACAGGGCTCGAGCGTGACGTAGAGCGTGCAGTCGTCCAGCCGCCACGAGCCGACCGTCTCATTCGCCATCGCGATGGCTTCCATCTCGGCGTGCGAGGCGGTAGACTGCTTCTCCTCACGGCGGTTGCGCCCGCGGCCGACGATCTCGCCGCCGCGCACGATCACGCAGCCGACCGGCACCTCGCCCGCCGCAGCGGCCTCGCGCGCCAGCGCGAGCGCCTGCGCCATGTAATTTTCCTGCTCGGTCATGCGCGTTCCTCCCATGGTTTAAGTTTAGGCATAATTGGCCATACTCTCCGTAAAATGGTAGGGGAGTTGAAACATATGCGTAAGATCAATCTATTGCAGCAGTCGACGGCGAGCGATCCGCGGCTGCAGGAGCTTTTCACCGAGCTGAGCGACACGCGCTTCGCGCTCGCGCAGGCTTATGTCCGCTTCGACAACACCACCGAGCCGGAGCTGGTGGACGCCTGCATCTTCGAGCTCAACGCGCTCCAGTCGCGCTACAACTATCTGCTGCGGCTCGTCAAGGAGAGCGGCGGCATCGCCGCGTCTAGGATCTACTCGGAGGGGGCGGTCACATGGGTCTGACGGACAAAATAGGCATTGCGATCCTCTGCGCCTTCGTGCTTTTTTCGGTGGTGCGGCTGTTCGCCGCACCACTGAGGCTGGCGGCGAAGGTGCTGCTCAACACGGCGCTGGGCTTCCTTGCGCTGTTCCTGCTCGGCCTGACCGAGCCGGTCACCGGCTTTTCGCTGGGACTGAATTTTTTCAACGCGCTCACCGTCGGCATCCTCGGCGTGCCCGGACTGGTGCTGCTGGTGCTGCTGCAGATGCTGTTCGTTTAGCCTACATATTTTCGGAGAGGCCGCCGACCGGCGGCTTTTCACTTGTCCTCGCCGCCGACGCCCCAGCCATAGAGCGGGTAGCGCTGCATCGCGCCGAAGATCTTCTGCTTGAGGTCGGGATAGCGGCCCTCGAGCGAGGCGATGAGCTCCTTGATCTCCTGCCGACGCGTTTCGCCGTTGGCGGGGCAGGGATTCTCCACGATGGGCAGCTCCAGCCGCTTTGCGGCGTTCACGACCTGCCGCTCCTTGACGTAGAGAAGCGGGCGGATCTGCGTGACGTCCGTGCGGCTGAGGTAGGTCACGGGCTGGAAGCAGCCGAGCCGTCCTTCAAAAATAAGGCTCATGAGCATGGTCTCCACCGCGTCGTCGTAGTGGTGGCCGAGCGCGATCTTCCTGATGCCGTGCTCGTTCATCGCGGTCGAGAGCGCGCCGCGGCGCAGCTTGGCACACAGCGAGCAGGGGTTCTTCTCCCTGCGCTCGAGGAACACGACCTCGTAGATGGGGACGCTCACGCGGATGTACTCCACGCCGAGCGCGCGGCAGTAGTCCGCCACGCCGTCGAAGCTCATGCCCGGCGTGCCCGCCTCAACGGTTATGGCGACGACCCGGAACGGCTTGGGATAAAAGCGGCTCAGCCGCGCGAGCGCGGTGAGCGTGAGGAGTGAATCCTTGCCGCCGGAGACGCCGACAGCGACGGTATCGCCTGCTTGGATCATGTCGTAATCCTCGACGCAGCGGCGCACGAGGCCCAGAATTTCCTGCATGGTTCGGTATTCCTCCCGGGTAACAGAGTAAAATTTCAATTTGCCATTTCAGAAAACGAGAGCAAATCGAAGAAAAAACGAGATTTCAAGAGTATTGACTGTGCTAAATTAAAATGATGTTGACAGAGTGGCGGAGAAGTGCTATAAATAACCTTGTTCCGATTTTAACAGGGAACAGAGAAAATGTAAAGCGAAAGCCTACATGATAGATTTCAAACGGAGGAAAAACACCATGTCCACTTTTATGGCGAACAAGGGCAACATCGAGCGTAAGTGGTACGTTATCGACGCTGCCGGCAAGCCCATGGGCAAGACCGCCGTGGCGGCAGCCGATCTGCTGCGCGGCAAGCTCAAGGTCACCTACACCCCGCACGCTGATTGCGGCGACAACGTCATCATCATCAACGCCGCCAAGGCAGTCCTCACCGGCAACAAGATGGAGCAGAAGTATTACCGTACTCACTCCGGCTGGGTCGGCGGCCTCAAGGAGACCAAGTACCGCATCCTCATGCAGGAGAAGCCAGAGCTCGCGATGCGCGTCGCGGTCCGCGGCATGATGCCCCGCAACACCGTCACCAAGGACTCCCTCAAGCGCCTGCACATCTATGCCGGCGAGGCTCATGAGCAGCAGGCTCAGAAGCCCGAAGTCTGGGAAGTCAAGTAAAGGAGGATAAAGAAGAATGTATCAGTCCAAGAAGCCTTACCTCTACGGCACCGGCCGCAGAAAGTCCTCCGTTGCCCGCGTGCATCTCTTTGAGAACGGCACCGGCTCCATCACCATCAACGGCCGCGACATCGACGAGTATTTCGGTCTCGAGACCCTCAAGATGGTCGTCCGTCAGCCCCTCGCCGCGACCGAGACCCTCGGTAAGGTCGATATCGTCGCCACCGTCGAGGGCGGCGGTGTGTCCGGTCAGGCCGGCGCCCTGCGCCACGGCGTTGCCCGCGCTCTGCTGCTCGTCAATCCCGACTACCGTCCCATCCTCAAGAAGGCCGGTTTCCTCACCCGCGATCCTCGTATGAAGGAGCGCAAGAAGTACGGCCTCAAGGCCGCCCGTCGCGCTCCGCAGTTCAGCAAGCGTTAACAGCTCTTCTTACAAGCACCCGCTTCGGCGGGTGCTTGTTTTTGCCCTCAGGCGGGAAAAAGGGCTTGACAAGGTTGGTTTATCCATGATAAACTCACGGCAGGAAATGGTTTATCCAAAATAAACCGAAAGGAGACCGCCGATGGACGAAAGAAAAATGGGCACGGTGCAGACGCAGTTCGCCGATCTGGTTTGGAAGCACGAGCCGATCGGCTCCGGCGAGCTGGTGAAGCTATGCGAGAGGGAATGGGGCTGGAAGAAGCCGACGACCTATACCGTGCTGCGCAAGCTCTGCGAGCGCGGCATTTTCCAAAATGAAAACAGCGTGGTCACCGCGCGGATCACGCGGGAGGAATACTACGCCGCGCAGGGCGAACGGCTGGTGGAGGATGCCTTTGACGGCTCGCTGCCCGCCTTTGTCGCGGCCTTCACCGCGCGCAAGGCGCTTTCGGCGGAGGAGGTCGCCGCGCTGCGGGAGATGATCGACGCATACGGAAAGGAGTCGTGAGCGTATGAGCGGTATTTTTCTCAAGCTCCTCAATCTGAGCATTTCGGCGAGCTGGCTGGTGCTGGTCGTGCTGGCGCTGCGCCTCGTGCTTAAAAGGGCCCCGAAGTGGGTGAACGTCCTGCTCTGGGGCATGGTCGCGCTGCGCTTGATGCTGCCGTTCTCCATCGAGAGCGCGCTGAGCCTGATCCCGAGCGCGGAGACGGTCAGCCCCGAGGTCGTGCGGTTCGATCCCGCGCCGACCATCACGAGCGGCGTGGAGTTCATCGACAACGCGGTGAACCCTTCGCTGAGCGAGAGCTTTGCCGCCGCGCCGTTGGCAAGCGTCAACCCGCTCTATGTGTGGACCTATCTCGCGGGCTGGGTGTGGCTCATCGGCCTCGCGGCGATGCTTGCTTACGCACTTGTGAGTTACCTGCGGCTGCGGCGGCGCGTGAGCGCCTCCATTCCGCTGTGGGAGAATATTTATGTTTGCGACGAGGTCCCCTCGCCGTTCATCCTCGGCATTGTGCGCCCGCGCATCTATCTGCCCTCCGCGCTGGACGAGGCGCAGCGGGGGAGTGTGCTCTCGCATGAGCGCGCGCACCTCGCGCGGCGTGACCACTGGTGGAAGCCGCTGGGCTTTGCCCTGCTGGCGGTCTACTGGTTCAACCCGCTGCTGTGGCTCGCCTATGCGCTGCTCTGCCGCGACATTGAACTGGCCTGCGACGAGCGCGTGCTGCGCGGCATGGACGCGGGGCAGGTCAAGGCATACTCAAGCGCGCTGCTTGCGTGCAGCGTGCCGCGGCGCATGATCGCCGCCTGTCCGCTCGCTTTCGGCGAGGTGGGCGTGGGTGCGCGCGTGAAAAACGCGCTGCGCTACAAAAAGCCCGCGTTTTGGGTGGTCGCGGCGTCGGTCGCCGTGTGCGTCGTCGTGGCGGTGTGCTTTCTGACGAATCCGCGCACAGACACAGACGCCGCCGGACTGGTCGGTTTCCATCGGGAACAGGTCACTTATGCCGATGTAACGGACGAAAGCGGCGCGCAGCCATCCAACGTCCAGTTGACGGCGGAAGAAACGGACGCCGTCTACGCTCTGCTGGATGCCCTGCAATACAAACGCCTTGGTGCTGCGTCAGCAATGCAGGACTGCTATGCAAGGCTCTATTTTATCAGCGCTGCGGGCGAACGCTGCGAGGTCATGCTCGCTGAACGTGAAATGCTGGTCAACCCCATCACAGGCGGCAAGACAGCGCGGCTGTATGAACTGCGCTCCGGGAGTGCAGAACTGAGAGACTATCTGCTTGGATGCATTGGCACAAGCGATGCGGCAGAGGAGGAAATGAAAACCCTCACCGACCCCAAGCTGGGACGACGGCTCACCGTTCCGGTGAAGTGGGACGAGCTTGCGGTGCTTGCCGTGGGAGGAAAGGGAATCATGCCGCCCGACGGCGATCCCAACGCGGAGGATTACATTCCGCTCTTCCGCCTCTACGAAAAGCGAGCCTATGAATCGGCCCCGCAGGATGAACAGGGATATGTTTGGAACCTGTGCGCCATGCGGACAGACCGCTTTGAGAGGACCTATGGCGCAGACGCCGTGTTTTCAGAAATTCTCGGTATCGCGGACTATGTGATCGGGTCGGACGATGAGTATGTTTATCTGCTGACACTACCCTCGGATGTCCGCTGGCTGGAAAACGATCCTGTCAGCTATCGCCAATACAAGGCACTGCAAAGCGACTCACAAGGCGTACTCACGCGATTTTTGAAGGACAACGGAATCCACATAAATGACATGTGCCCTGCCTCCTCCGTGTTTTCGCCCCCTGCGCGCGGCGATGCATTCACTCCGCCGGACGCGGTGCGCAGCGGCACTGTGAGCGATACATCGTATGATAAAATTCTTACCGGCGCCGGTGAGGGCGAAGAACAGCGCACGTCCGAAAATGACGCAGAGCATACCGCGTATTCTGTTAAGACCCATGCAATGACCGCCGAGGAGAGGAGCGCACTTGACGCGCAGACCGAGCCTGCCCCCGCCGTGGGGACTGCCTTTCTGCCCCGAAGTAGCAGAGACGGCGCAAGCGGAAATGCCTGCGCACCGTTTACCGCAAAGACAGCGGACGTGGCGTTTGTCCTCTACAGCGCACCCGGTGCGACGGATTACAATGTGCGGCTTTGTGCGGGAGAGCCCGGCGCTGGCAAGTGGGCGTCGGATGCCGTGACCGTCAAGGTAAACGACGGCGTTCGTTTTTCCGGGCTGACCGTGGGGCAGGCGTACTACATGGAGGTCAGCTCCGACACGCTTTCTACCGCCGGATGTACGGCGCTTTATAAGTGCGCGACCACACCGCCCCCTGCGCGCAGCGGTGCGGCGAGCACGACCGGCTACGCCGCCTACGACGCGCTGCTCGCCGAGATCAGCGGCCTGCGGCGCTCCGGCGCAAGCGACGTGCAGACCGACTTCAGCCACGATCTCCTGTCCGTGAACGACTACTACCAGACGCCCGGCTGGCTGCTGCGTGACCTTGACGGCGACGGCACGAGCGAGCTGCTGCTCGGCGCGGACTGGGGCGACGGCTACGGCGTGATCTTCAATATTTACCGCCTCGACGGCGCGCAGGCCGTCCGCGTTGTGGACGGCTGGAGCCGCAGTCAGTATTTTCTCTGCTCTGACGGTACGCTTGCACATGAGTGGTCGGGCGGCGCCGACCATTGGGGGAGGACCTATCTCCGCTACGGCGAGACGCTTTTGCCCATCGAAAGCGTTTTTGACCGCGGCGGCGTGTGGTACCACGCCAAGGGCCTCGATGCCCTGTCCTTGGAGGACACGCAGCTCGAAGACCGCTGCAAGACCATTCCCCGCGCCGAGGCGGAGCAGATCATGGAGCGCTATACCAAGCAATATGAAGCCCTGCCCTTCACGCCGTTTAAAGCGTAAAGCGGAGGAAGGGTGCATTTCGCGCCGCAAAATCATACATTTCGGGCGAGAAATGCACATCTTTCCGCAGGGCGTGCTATGCTTTTCCTGCAAGAGCGTCCGAGGAACGGCCGGACAGCCGCCGGACAAAACGGGGAATAGAAGGAGAAGCATTATGGGATTATTCAGCAATAATAAGAAGCCCTGCCCCATCTGCGGCAACGCGACGCCCCGCCTGCTGCCGACCAAGGTCGAGGGCGTGCCCATCTGCAAGGAATGCGACAAGAAGATCGACCTGCCGAACGGCGTGCTGGACAGCATGACGCTCGACGATTTCCGCCGCTACATAGATTTTTACAACAAAAATCAGGTGCTGCGCGAGCGCTTCCATCCCGAGTATCGCTTCGGCTTCGGCGCGTTCAACACGCAGCTGGTGCTTGATGTGACCAACGGACTCTTCCGCCTGAAGGACGACGAGAGCACCATTGTGTTTGAAAAGTCCGCGCTCAAGTCCTTCCGCATCACGGAGGACAAGGAACCGCTCTTTACCGGCGCGGCCGCCGGTCTTGTCTGCGCCGAGAGCAAGAACCCCGAGCGCGTCCGTCTGCTCGCACCGCGCATCGAGCAGTTCAAGCTGCAGAGAAGCGACTATGAGCGCATCATGCAGGCCGAGCGCGTGCAGTATCTCGACCGCACCAACGAGGAGTGGCGCGAGCGTGAGCGCGAGCTGGAGTTCCATAAGCCCGAGTTCCGCGAGTCCTCGCCGTTCCGTCAGTTCGTGGTGGAGCTGGAGCTGGACCATCCCTATTGGAAAGCCTACCGCAACGAGCTGGACGCGCCGGAGTTTGACGAGGACTATCCGAGCGTGGACTCCTTCCTGCACAAGTACGACGAGAAGGTCAATGAGCTGCACACCCTTGCGCGCAACCTGATGCAGTTTATCGCCCCCGGCGCGCCGGAGACCGGCGCCGCCTCCGCGGCACAGACCGCGGCCCCCGCGCAGGCGGGCGGCGCGTCGAACACTATTGAGGAGCTCAAGCAGTACAAATCGCTGCTGGACGCGGGCGTACTCACCGAGGAGGAGTTCGCGGCGAAGAAGCGCCAGCTGCTCGGCATCTGAAAAAATCAAAGGAAAAGCGTCCGTGACGGGCGCTTTTCTTTTTGCGCAAAACATTTTCCGTCCACGCAAACATGGACGCGCCGCCGCGCATAGGTTAAAGTAGAAACTAAGACCATTGGAGGCGGACCATGAAGCATACGCATTTCTTCCTCGGCGCGAACAGCGCGGAGGGTTTTTATGGGCTGTATGACCAGCTCCTCGACACAAGGCTTTACGATCTGATCATTCTCAAGGGGACGCCCGGCTGCGGCAAATCGACCTTCATGCGCCGGGCGGCCGCGGCGCTGGAGGAGCGCGGGCTGGAGACCGTGTACATCCATTGCTCCGGCGATCCCGAATCACTCGACGGCGTGATCGCTCCGGCCATCCGGACGGCCATCGTCGACGGCACCGCGCCCCACGTCCTCGAGCCGCGGTACGCGCTGGCGCATGAGCGCTATGTGGACCTGTCGCAGTGCTGTGACAGCGCGGCGGCGAAGGAGGTCGCAAACGGCCTGACGGCGCTGACCGACGCCTACCGCGCGTCCTATCGCGAGGCGTACCATGTTCTGCGGGCGCTCGGCAGCGTGGACGCGGAGCGCTGCGCTCTGGTGCGCGCGCACTTCGACGAGGAAAAGCTGCTGCGCCGTGCGGCGGGGATCGCCGCGCGCGAGCTCAAGGGCAGGGGAGAGACGCGGGGACGCGCGGCGGACGTCTTTCTCGGCGGATTGACCTGTCAGGGCAGGGTGTGCCGCTTCGACAGCGTGGACGCTCTCTGCCCGTGTGTCTATGAGCTGTGCGACAGCTACGGCCTTGCCGCGCCCGTGCTGCGCCGGCTGCGCGACGCGGCGCTGGAGGCGGGGGAGGACGTTCTGGCTTGCCGCGACCCGCTGCGGCCCGCGGAGATCGCGCATCTGCTGATCCCCGCACGGGGCCTTGCGTTCGTCACGACCGGCGAGGGCGTGCGCTATGAAGGAAAGCCCTACCGCCGCCTGCGCGTCGACGCGATGGCGGAGGAGAAGCTGACCCGCGCCGAAAAGGCGCACCTGCGCTTCATCCGCCGTGTCCGCCGCGCGCTGGAGGAGGAAGCGGTCGCGTCCCTCAAGCGCGCCAAGCGCGGGCATGACGCGCTTGAAGCGCTCTACCGACCCTGCGTGGACTTCGACGCGGTCGGCGCGCTGTGCGACGCGGAGATCGCGCGCATCGGCGCCTACCCGGTGTGACAGAAAAAAGCCATAAGGAAAGGAGCCTGCGCGCTGCGCAGGCTCCTGCTGTTTTGATTTGACATTATACCGCGATGCGGCGGGCGCTGACATAGCCGGTGGTGTAGTAGGCGTCGGAAAGGTTGCTGACGATGACGCCGACGCCGTAGTCCGAGGCGTGGACAAATTGGCCGCCGCCGATGTAAATGCCGACATGGGTGACGGGCTTCGAGGTATTGCTGCCGGGCTTTTTGAAGAACACGAGGTCGCCTGCGGCAAGCTCGTCCCACGAGACGGTGACGCCGTTTTGCAGCTGTGCGGAGGCGGTGCGGTTGACGGAGTAGCCGAGCTGTGCGCAGGCGTACTGCACGAGGCCCGAGCAGTCAAAGCCGACGCGCGGGCTGGCGCCGCCGTAGACGTAGCTGTAGCCGACATACTGAAGCGCCGTGTTCGCAAGCTCCTGCCCCCTGCTTGAGGCGGCGACGGGAGTGTAGTCCGTCTCCTCCACATAGGCGGCGCTGACGTAGCCCTGCTCGATCTGATACCAGCCGCTTTGGACGGACACGACCTTCACACAGCGCCCCTTGGCGAGGGAGCCGACCTTGGAGTAGCCGGTGCCGGGGCCGGAGCGGATGTTGAGCGGACCCTGCACGACGCGGATGTAAAGCTGCTCGAGCGCCTCCTCATAGGTGGCGGCCTCGGTGTACGCCGCGTCGATGTAGCCGCTGCCGATCTGATACCAGCCGTCCTGCGTGCCGAGGACCTTGACGACCTTGCCCTGCGCGAGCTCGTCCGCGACCGCATAGTCTGTGGACGGACCGGTGCGGACGTTGAGCGCGTCTGCGGTGACCTTGACATAGGTGCTCTCACTCTGCGCGGCAGAGGCGCTCACCGCGCTGACTTCTGCCGTGACGACGGGGGCGGCTTCCTCAAGCAGCTTGATGTAGCTTGCGGAGACGTAGCCCTTCACGCTGCCGAGCCGGATGCCGTACCACCCGTTCGCCGCGGTGTCCACGATCTCGACCTGTTTGCCGCTTGGCAACTGATCAAGGACGGCGGAGCCGGTGCTCGCGGTCTTGCGCACACGCAGAACGCTGCCGCCGACGTCCACAACGCCGGTGAGCGCGAGGGTGGGGGTGGTCAGGCAGACCGCCAGCAGCAGGCCGGCAGCCGTGCCGCGGAGCGCGTGGCGCAGTTTCATAGGGCATCCTCCTCAAATTCTCATGAAAAAGCGGCGCAGACGGGGCGCGCCGCCGAACGGTACCAAAGGTTACAATTTGTAACTATTGTAATGATACCATAATTCGACGGCGGATGCAAGGTTTTTTCACCCGCTTTTGGTCAAACAATGTCGGCCCGAAATTGTGCAGAATGCACGAAGTGCGCAAAAAATCCGTTTGCCGGCCGTGGAGCGGTGTGGTATGATAAGGCAAACACGGAAGGAGCGGAGGAAATGCCATGTGCCGGAATGAAACAAACTATGTGCTCACAAACGGCGTGCTGCTCGACGGCACGGAGAAAATGACGCCGCAGACGGGCAGAGATATTTATATTGAGGGCGGACGCATCAGCGCGGTCGCCGATGCCGCGGCGCGCCGCGAGGGCTATGAGGTCGTGGACCTCGGCGGACAGTATGTGCTGCCGGGGCTGATCAACCTGCACGTTCATCTGCCCGCCTCCGGCAAGCCGAAGAAAAAGGCGAGCGACCCGAAGAAGCTCGTGAAGCTCATCACCGCCAACGCGCTCACGCGCCGCATCGGCGTGAAGCTGTGCGAGGGCTACGCGAAGACGGAGCTTCTCAGCGGCGTGACGACCATCCGCACGGTCGGCGGCGTGGCGGACTTCGACACGATCATCCGCGACCTTGCCGCGCAGGGAAAGATCCTCAGCCCGCGCGTGGTGGCGTCCAATATGGCGGTCTCCGTGCCGGGCGGGCACATGGCCGGCTCCCTTGCCTACGAAGCAAAGACACCGGAGGAGGCCGCGGCTTATGTGGAGCGGATCGCGGCGGAGAAGCCGGACCTCATCAAGCTCATGATCACCGGCGGCGTGCTCGACGCCGAGGTCGTCGGCGAGCCGGGCGTGCTGCGGATGCAGCCCGCGCTGGTGAAGGCGGCCTGCGATAAGGCGCACGCGCTTGGCATGAAGGTCGCCGCGCACGTCGAAAGCCCCGAGGGCGTGCGTGTGGCGCTGGAAAACGGCGTGGATTCCATCGAGCACGGCGCGCAGCCGGATGCGGCGATCACCGCGCTCTACAAGGAGAAGGGCGCGTTCCAGGTCGCGACGCTCTCGCCCGCGCTGCCCTATGCGCTTTTTGACCGCAGTGTCTCCCACGCGACCTATGAGTAGCAGGAGAACGGCAAGGTCGCCTTTGACGGCATCATCGCCATGGCGCGGGAAAATCTGGCAAACGGCATTCCGGTCGGCCTCGGCACGGACACCGGCTGCCCCTATATCACGCACTACGATATGTGGCGCGAGCTGTGCTACTTCGTGAAATACTGCGGCGTGACGCCGGCCTTCGCGCTCCACACCGCGACGCTGCTCAACGCGCGGCTTGCCGGCATCGACGGCGAGACCGGCTCCATCGAGGCGGGCAAGGCAGCGGATCTGATCGTCTGCGCGAAGGATCCGCTCGCGGATCTCTCGGCTCTGCGCACGCTCTCCATGGTCATCAAGGACGGCTACCGCGTCGAGCATCCCGCGCCGAAGAAGCTGCCAGAGGTCGAGCGCGAGCTGGATAAGTTCCTGTGACCCATACCTATTATAATTTATAATGTACAAGGAAAAGCACGGGGAGCCCCGTGCTTTTCCCTTATGGCGTTTTATGTTACAGCTCCACGAGCTCGTATTCCCTCGTACCGAAGCCCAGCACCGCCGCAGATTCGACCGTGCGGACGCCGTTGAGGCTCTCAATGCGCTCTACGAGGTGGTCGCGGCCCGGATCGTCGGAGGCGTAGACCAAATCGAGGCAGGCCTGATCGACCGCGATGGGGTCGAGCGAGGCAAGGATGCCGATGTCCGCCATGCACGGGTCCTCAGCCACGGCGCAGCAGTCGCAGTCCACGGACATATTCTTCATAACGTTGATGAAAACGGTCTTGTCCTTGAAATATTCCGCCACGGACGAGGCGGCGTCCGCCATCGCGTCGAGGAAGCTGTCGTGGTCGGCGGTCCAGATCTTTTCGGGCTCGCCGGCGCCGTGGATATAGGCCTTGCCGTAGGAAGACGCGCAGCCGATGGAGAGCTGCTTGAGCGCGCCGCCGAAGCCGCCCATCGGATGCCCCTTGAAGTGGGAGAGGACGAGCATGGAATCGTAGTTGGCAATGTCCTTGCCGACGAAGTTCTTCTGAATGCTCCTGCCGTTCGGAACGGCAAGCTCCAGATCGGGCCCCTCGGCGTCAAGAATATCCACGTCGAAGTTCGTGCTCCAGCCGTGCTTGATCATCGTGCGGCGGTGCTTCTCGGTGGTGTTGCGCTCGCCCTCGTAGGCGGTGTTGCACTCGACCACCGTGCCATGCACTGCCTCGATCATCGGCCGCCAGAAGTCGGGGCCCAAAAAGTTCTGGTTGCCCTGCTCGCCGGAGTGCAGCTTCACGGCGACCTTGCCCGGCAGTTCGCGGCCCACGGCACGGTAAAGCGCCACGACCTTCTCGGGCGTGATCTCACGGGAGAAATATACCTTAGCTTTCATCGCGTTTCCTCCTTGCACGGAAAATATCACCTGAATTATAACCCATCGCATGAAATAATGCAACTCTTTGGGGGATGGGACCTGCCTGCGGACGGATCATGTCACGGATGTGTCAAAAAACGGCGAAAAATGCTGTGCAGATATCCTAAAATTCCAAAAAAGTGATGTTTGCGATTGACTATGCTATCGTAATAGCGTAGAATAAAACCTGTTGATTTGGTGGGATATAGCAGATAACAAGAAGAAAACGGCAAAATATTGATGCATAGAAAAATGAATATTCATACAAAAGCATTTTGCGTGTGATCCGCCGCTCTCACGAAAACGGCTGCGCGCGCTTAACGGAGTCCTTACGGCGGAAAACATCTCCTGAACGCCCCAGATACAGGGGGAGCACAGGCGCGAAAACGCGGCAGAATATGAAAAATTTACGGTGAAATTTGAATTTTGCTGAAAAAACAAAAGGAGAAAGTGACTGATAGCACAAAAAGAAAGAAGTATTTCTGTGCGGAATGACAATGACCAGAAAATTTCATCGAAAAAACAGGAAAATATGCTTGTGAAAGACTTGACAAGACGAGGATGAATGAATTATAATCCGTCCATAAAAAATGAATAAGCTGTGAACGTACCAAACATACCGCACGAGGGTGCGGCGTACGCGAAAAAGACCATGTGGTCTTTTCTCTGTTCCGAGCCGGAACAGAGAATTTAACTTTTTTGTCGTATTCGGCGCAAGCCGGGTATATAATTTTTTTGAAAGGAAGATATCAGCATGAAAAAAGTATTGTCTCTGATCCTCGCACTGGCAATGGTTTTCGCTCTGGTCGCCTGCGGCGAGAAGCAGCCTGCCTCCGACGGTGACGCCTCCGGCGACGGCGATAAGCCCGCCCGCGGCAACGTCATTATGACCTTCGGCACCGCCGACACCGGCGGCTCCATGTACCCCGCCGGCGCGGCCGTCTCTCAGGTTTGGACGAACAACGTCCAGGGTGTGAAGTGCAATACCCAGACCTCCACCGGCTCCTTCCAGAACTGCCAGGACGTCTCCACCGGTGAGGTCGACGTCGCGGTCGCCACCTCCGACGTCGTTCTCAACGCCTACAACGGCACCGGCAAGTTCGCCGACATCGGCAAGCTGGACAACCTGCGCGTCATCGGCGCGGTCTACACCTCCGTGCTCAGCGGCGTGGCTCTCAAGAGCTCCGGCCTGACCTACATCCATGACCTGCTCGGCAAGCGCGTTGCCGTCGGTCCTGCGGCCTCCGCGACCGAGAACGCCACCCTCGCCGCCTTTGATGTCATGGGCATTGATTCCAGCAACACCAGCCTTGAGAACCTCGGCCTCGGCGACGGCGCCGACTCCGTCGGCGACGGCATCCTCGACGCGGCCTTCGGCTTCGCCGGCCTGCCCATCGGCGGTCAGCTGAACCTCGCTGCCACCAAGGAGATCCAGGTCCTCGACATGACCCAGGAGGAGATCGACAAGGTCCTCGCGGGCAACGCTGCCTACATCCAGACCAAGATCCCCGCCGGCACCTACACCGGTCAGGACAATGATGCCAACACCTTCGGCGTCAAGTGCCTCATCATCGTCACCGCCGATATGGACGCGGATCTCGTCTACGATCTGTGCAAGGCCATGAACGAGCACACTGAGGAGATGGCTGCCGGTAACGCCCTGCTCAAGGACATGACCGATCCCAGCTTCCTCTGCACCCAGATGCCCATTCCTCTGCACGACGGCGCCCAGAAGTACTACAGCGAGCAGGGCCTCATCTAATCGAGGAATTCTGAAAACTTGATCAAAAGGACGATCTGACCGTCCCTGCGAAAAGCATTTTTTGGCCGGAGTTGGGACATCCCAACTCCGGCTCCCCCTTTTCATTAAGGTTTCGTTAAGACCCCCCACTTAACAGAAAGGATGCGTTTATGTCCGATAAGAAAGAAATCAAAGAGATCGACGTCGCCTCGCTCGACAGCGAACTGGCAGCAGCGAGAACTCTCGAAGAGGGTAAGGGCGACAAGTTCATTATGATGGCCTCCGTCGTCGCCTTCCTGATGACCTCCTTCCATATTTATACCGGCTTTTTCGGCCTGTTCGACTACTCCGTGCAGCGCGGCGTGCATCTGGGCTTCGCCCTCACGCTGATCCTGCTCACCCAGCCCCTTTACAAGCACGTTTTCAAGGATAAATTCGCCGGCAGCAAGGCCTTCCGCGCCGCCTGCCGCACGTTTGATATGATCCTCGTCGTCCTCACATGGGTCTCCGTCTGGATGGCGCAGGACGAGGTCCATCACCTCACCGAGCGTCTGAGCAAGACGACCTGGATGGCGACCTTCGCGGGCGCCTGCCTCGTCATCATCGTCCTCGAGTGCGCCCGCCGCACCCTCGGCTACATCATGCCGGTCCTCGCGCTCATCTTCATCGCCTATGCGCTCGCCGGTCCGAATCTGCCCATGGCCATCGCGCACCGCGGCTATTCCCTCGAGCGTATCTGCAAGTTCCTCGCCACCGACCTTGACGGTCTGTTCGGCACGACCATGAGCGTTTCCGCCACGGTCATCTTCATGTTCGTTATGTTCGGCGCGTTCCTTGAGGCCTCGGGCTGCTCCGACTTCATCAACGACATCGCCATCTCCCTCACCGGTAAGATCAAGTCCGGCCCCGCGCTCAGCGCGGTCGTCGCCTCCGGCCTGATGGGCTCCATCAACGGCTCCGCCGTCGCCAACGTCGTCGGCACCGGCACGTTCACCATTCCTCTGATGAAGTCCCGCGGCTACAAGCCCCAGTTCGCCGGCGGCGTTGAGGCCGTTGCCTCCACCGGCGGTCAGATCCTGCCCCCTGTCATGGGCTCCGGCGCGTTCCTGATGGTCGCGTTCACCGAGCAGAAGTACATCGCCATCGTCATCGCAGCGGTCATTCCCGCGCTGCTCTATTACTGGGGCTGCGCCGTCGCCGTTATGTCTCAGACGGAGATCGCGCACGTCACCCTCATGGACCCCAAGGACATTCCCAAGAGCCGCGAGGTCATGAAGGACGGCTGGATCTACCTGCTCATCATCGCGGTCCTGCTCTACTGCCTGCTTGTCGCGCAGTATTCTCCGCTCTACTCCGCCCTGTGGGCGACCTGCGCAGTGCCCGTGGTCATGCTCTTCGATAAGAAGAAGCGCTTCACCCTCAAGACCATCCCCAGCGCCATGGTCAAGTCCGGCTTCAGCGCCATGTCCATCGTCATCGGCTGCGCCTGCGCCGGTATCGTCGTCGGCATGGTCTCCATCACCGGCATCGGCGTCATCTTCGGCGATATGATGATCCAGGCGGCGCACGGCCTGCTGTTCCCGTCCCTGCTCTTCACCGCCATCACCTGCATCGTCCTCGGTATGGGCCTGCCCACCACCGCGGCCTATGTTATCGCGGCGTCCATCCTCGCTCCGTCCCTCATCAAGCTCGGCCTTGCCCCGCTGACGGCGCACCTGTTCGTGTTCTACTTCGCGTGCCTGTCCGCCATCACCCCGCCGGTCGCCCTCGCGGCCTATGCCGGCGCCGGCATCGCCAAGACCAACCCGATGACCACGGCGGTCGAGGCCTGCAAGCTCGGCTTCGCCGGCTTCATGGTGCCCTTCGCGTTCTGCTACAACCCGGCAATGATGATGCAGGGCAGCGTCGGCGAGATCATCTCCGTCGCCATCAGCGCGATCATCGGCGTTGCCATCATGTCCGCCGGCTTCCAGGGCTGGCTGCTGTGGAAGCTCAACTGGCTTGAACGCATCGTGTTTATCGCCGGCGGCCTGCTGATGTTCATCCCCGGCACGCTGACGGATATCGCCGGTCTTGTGATCGCGGTCGCTCTGCTTCTCGTCAACGTGAAAAAGTGGGAGAAGGGCCCCAAGTTCATCATGGACAAGCACAAGGCCAAGCAGGAGCAGAAGTAAGCTCCGCTGAACCGGATACGGAATATGAGGGCCCCGAAAAGGGACCCTCATATTTTTTCATTGACCGCGCCCCCGGCGCGCGGTATACTGTAGCGTAAGAATCCAAGCGAGGAGAGAAGAACCATGGAAGCTCAGGAGATCCGTTACCGCGTCGATAAAAAGGTGTTTCGGCAGGCGTCGCTCTACGCCATGTTTTTGCGAAACCGCAATACCTTCCGTGTGGGCATCGCCGTCGTGCTGGCGGTGGCATTTTACACCGTGCTTGCCGTGCAGGGTACCTTTCCCCTGAGCTACCTTCCGATCTACATCGCGGCGGCCTATCTTGTCTGGATGCTTTTGCTGCTCGGACGCGAGGAGCAGCGCGTGCTGCGCTACCTCAAAAGCGACGAGTCGCTGCTGGGGACGGAGTACGTTCTGCGTTTTGACGCGGGCAAGCTTTCGGTCGAGGTCCCCGAGAAGAAGCTCCGCAACACGGTCGCGCTCGCGAAGCTCGCCTCGGCCATCGAAATTTCGAGCGTGTTCATGCTCTGCCTTTCGGCCGATCAGCTCTACCTTGTGCCGACCGCAGCCATGACGGACGAGCAGCGCACGGCGCTGCGCGGCCTTCTGAGCAGCCGCCTCGGCGAGCGCTTTTATTCCAGTATTCTGGCGCGCGAGAAAAAGAAATGAACAAGGCCCGCCTCCGACACCGCTTCGGAGGCGGGCTTTGCCGTGCTATACCGGACGGCCGTGCTCCACGCGGCAGTCGCACTCGCTGCGCCACGACTGCGATTGCAGGAAGCGGCGCGCGGCATCGACGAAGGCGCGGGCGGCGGGCAGAAGGTGGCGCTTTTTCTTGTAGACCACGCTCAGCGGGTGGACAAGGTCGGGGGAGTCGAGGTCGAAGAAGAGCAGCTCGCCGCGGTTCGGCGCGTTGTGGACGGCGGTCTCATTGACGAAGCAGAAGCCGTAGTTCTCCGCCGTCAGGTTCAGCGCTGTGGTGGCGTTGGTGGTGTAGAGCGCGTTTTCGACGGTGATATGCTTCCGTTCGAGAAAGTTGTTGACGCGCATGGCGAGCAGGATCTCGGGGTAGAGCAGGACAAAGCGCTCGCGCTCGAGAACGGAGAGCTCCGGCTCCCGTCCTGCGCGGCAGGCCTCCGCAAGCGCCTGCGCGGCGCGGTTGCCGCGGTTGCCGACCAGGAGGATCTTTTCGTAGAGAATGGTCTCGGTGGTCAGGTAGTCGGGCGTATTGAGATTGGTGTTCATGATGGCGAAGTCCACCGTGTTGTCCGCCACCAGACGGAACATCTCGCTCGTCGGGCGCTCAAGCAGTTCAAGATGGGCCTCGGGGTGCTCCTGCGAAAAGGCGGGCAGGATGCTCGGCAGGAGCGTGCTGGCGCGCCAGTTGCTCATGGCGACGCGGAGCGTCTGGCGGCGGCTGGCGTTCAGGCGTGTGAAATCCTGCAAAAGCTGCTCATAGAGCTGCGAGCTGTCCTCGAGATAGTTGGCGTAGACCTTGCCGGCGGCGGTCAGCGCCAGCGGCGACCTGGTGCGGTCGAGCAGGCGGACGCCGAATTCCTTTTCCAGATGGATGACATATTGGCTCAAATAGGGCTGCGAGATATGCAGCCGCTCCGCGGCTTTCGAAATGCTTTTCTCGGACGCAATGGCAAGAAAATATTCCGGATTTCGGTCCTGTACCATCCAGATCACCTCGTTTTCCTCTTCGATTATAGCAAAAAATACGGCGCCGTCAAGCATGGTATAGTAAAAATGCTATAGGGATAGTCACATTTAAGTCTTTGACCTTTTCGCGGCGATGCACTATGATAGAGTCAAACAGGGAAATCAAAAAACCATCGGAAAAGAGGGAGATTATGCCAAGGTTTGAAGCATCTGCGCTGCGGGGCTACTGCGTGTCGGTCCTGACAGCCTCCGGTGTGGAGAGGAGCTGCGCGGAAGCGGTGGCTGACGCGCTGATCGACGCGGAGCTGACAGGCGTGTCCACCCACGGTGTGAGCCGTCTGGCCGTTTATATGCAGCGCATGGACGCGGGCGTGATGTCGCGTGAAAACAACATCCGCATCGTGCGGGAATCGACCTCCACGCTGGTCGTGGACGCCGGCAACTCGCTGGGTGCGGCGGCGGCAAAATTTGCGATGGAGCGGTGCATCGCCAAGGCAAAAGAGACGGGCTGCTGCTTTGCAAGCGTGCACAGCTCCAACCACTTCGGCACCGCCGCCTATTATACAAGGCTTGCTGCCGCGCAGGATATGATCGGATTTGCCTGCACCAATCTCAAGGGCAAGATCGCGCCCTTCGGCAGCGCTGAGCCCTACATGGGCACAAATCCCATCTCCGTGGCGGCTCCGTCCGACGACCTTCCGGTCGTGCTGGATATGGCGCCGAGCGTTGTGGCGCTGGGCAAGCTCATTCTGGCGCAGAAGCTGGGAAAGTCTATTCCCGAGGGCTGGGCACTGGATAAGGACGGCAGACCCACCACGGACCCCGCGGCCGGTCGTGCCGGCTCGCTCGTGCCGATCGGCGGCGCGAAAGGCAGCGGCCTCGCCATCATGGTCGATGTGCTTTGCGGCATTCTCAGCGGCGGCCCCTACGGTCCGCATCTGCATGACCTCTATGTGATGGACGAGCCGCAGGGCGTCAGCCATTTTCTCGGCGCCATCGACATTGCGCATTTCATCGAACCGGCAGCGTTCAAGTCGGCTCTTTCCGCCATGTCACGGGAGATCAAGGCACTGAAAAAGGCCGATGGTGTGGAGGAAATTTTCCTGCCCGGCGAACGCTCCGGCCGCAAGGCGGAAGAAAATGCTGCAAACGGTATTGAGGTGCCGCAGCCGGTCTACGAAGAGCTGCTGGAGCTCGGCAAGCCCTACGGCCTGAGCCTGTAAAGGAGGAAGCATCATGGCAAAAATTCTCATCACCGAATCGGTCCACCCCATCGGACCCGAGCTGCTGACCGCGGCGGGCCACACCGTCGTCTACGCCGACCGCGACATGGATGTCATCCGCCGCGAGATCGTGGACGCGGACGCCGTGCTCGTGCGCATCATCGAGCTGCCCGGTTCGCTGCTCGCGACGGCGAAGAACCTCAAGATCGTCTCCAAGCATGGTGTGGGCTACGATAATATCGACCTCGACTACTGCAAGAGCCACGGCGTCGCCGTGACCATCACCCCGAACGCGAACAGTCTTTCCGTCGCCGAGCACGCCTTCACGCTGATGCTCACGCTGGCGAAGAACATTATTCCCGTTTCCAACGAGTACCGCACGGTCGGCTTTGCTGCGAAGAACCACGCCCCCGGCATTGAAATGACCGGCAAGACGCTGGGACTGATCGGCATGGGCCGCATCGGAAAGCATATCCTGCATATGTGCAGGGACGGTCTGGATATGCACGTCATCGTCTACGACCCCTACATCAGCGAGGTCCCCGAGGGCGTCGAGAAGGTGGACGACCTTTCCGAGCTGCTGCGCCGCGCCGACGTCGTGACGCTCCATTGTCTGCTCACCGACGAGACGCGCAAGCTCATCGACCGCGAGCGCCTCGCGCTGATGAAGTCCACCGCGCTGCTCATCAACTGCGCCCGCGGCCCCATCGTGGACGAAGCTGCGCTCATCGAGGCGCTGGAGAACGGCAGACTCGCCGGCGCCGGTCTTGACGTCACCGACCCCGAGCCGGTCGCGCCGGACAGCCCGCTCTTTAAGCTGCCGAACGTCATTGTCACGCCGCACTACGCGCCCACAACGGTCGAATCTGCCACGCGCGTTTCCAAGATTGCAGCCGAAAACATCAACGCGGTGCTTGCCGGTCAAGAGCCGGTGGGCCGCATCGCCTGAACAAACATTAAGAGGAGGAAAGCAACCATGAGACTCGCAACGATCAAGCTGCACGGCGCGGAGGTCGCCGGCATCGTCACTGGGAAGGGTATCCTGCCCGTCGCAGCGCTCAATGCCTACAAGGGCACGGGCTGGAAAGAGGACATGATGAGCCTCATTCAGGCCAATCACATCCCCGGCCTGACGAAGTGGTACAACGAGGGCGGTAAGGAGGAGCTGGAGAGCATCCCCGGTCTCGTGCCGACCGAAGAGGTCGTCTACGCGCCGCTCTACCGCAACCCCAAGCGCATCTTCGGCATCGGCCTCAATTACGCCGACCATGCCAAGGACATCGGCAACGCCGCGCCCACGGGCTTCCCCGGCAGCTTCTTCAAGATGGCGGATACCCTCATCGGCCCGAATGACGACATCCTGCTGCCCAAGCTCAAGGAAGCGCAGAAGACCACCGCGGAGGCGGAGCTCGGCATCATCATGGGCCGCGACTGCCGCGACGTTCCCGAGGAGGAGTGGGAGAGCGCCATCGTCGGCTACACCACGATCCTCGACATGACCGAGGAATCCATCCTCAAGGGCAACGACTTCGTGCCCGGCAATCCCCGCTATCTGACCATCGTCAAGAACTTCCCGACGTTCTTCTCCTTCGGTCCCCAGCTCGTCACGCCCGACGAGGTGCCCGACGTCCTCAAGCTCGAGGTCCAGAGCGTCCACAACGGCGAGATCCACGCGAAGAACACCGTCGATCACATGACGCACGTTCCGTCCCGCCTCGTTTCCCTGCACTCGAGCATCCAGGGCTGGTACGCCGGCGACGTGCTCTCCACCGGCACCCCGCGCGCGTTCCACATTCAGGACGGCGACATCGCCGAGTGCCGTATCGTCGGCCCCGACGGCTTCGAGATGGAGCCGCTGAAGAACCCCGTCGTGGATCTCAAGCTGCACTGAAAAACAAAAAGAATTTATAAATCAGGAGGAAATTATCATGGATCTGGGTTTGAAGGATAAGGTCGTTGTTTGTATGTCCAGCGCGTCCGGCTTCGGCAAGGGCATCGCAACAGAGTTCGCCCGCGAGGGCGCGAAGGTGGTCATCTGCACCAGCGAGGCGTTCAAGGCGGAGCTGGATCAGGCGGTCGTCGACATCGAGAAGGAGACCGGCAACCGTCCCCACCCCTATATGTACGACGTGCTCAACAATGAGAGCATTACCGCGATGATCAACAAGGTCGCGGAGGACCTCGGCGGCATCTACGGCCTTGTCAATCATTGCCCCGGCCCGAAGGCCGGCACCTTCGAGGCGCTGACCGAGGCCG